>ENA-OPDD01000618-OPDD01000618.1-human-gut-metagenome-genome-assembly--contig:-NODE-618-length-25885-cov-2.987844_pt1 | contig 25885 bp, 18 predicted proteins | sample MGYA00241574_ERZ501499 | MGnify/ENA primary metagenome ERZ501499 (study PRJEB25962, sample SAMEA2042576) | human gut metagenome | biome: human gut; feature: human-associated habitat; material: faeces...
CAGATTGTAGGAATGATTTTTCAAACACGCTCTAAGGCAGCAAAAACGAATGCGAAGTTTCTATGGTCAAAATCCCACAGCACAAAGTCACAAAATTCAACAAATTTTTTAGGGGTTCTTTTCCACATTTTTTGAGCAATCCGATAGAATATCTATATCTACAGCGGCCGCCTATTTCTAATACAACAAATTAGATTTACCAAGTATCAGAACTTTTCTCCTTTCGAAGGCAAATATAGTATATGGACGATAAGCTATTTTTTCAAACTTTCTAACCTAAATCAACCTTCAAGTCTCCTTCTTTAATCCAGCCTTTCTTTCGCATGAACTTTCCAATCGCCCAGCTTAAAACGACAGGGAGTATAAAGCAGACTAAAATCATGCCGACCCAGTCAAAGGCTCCAGGGGCATATCCCTTTGGCATATTTGACCAGCCTGTGATGATTCCGATCGGACCTACTAAACCGGCAGTTCCCATACCGGAAGAAATCGATGCTCCGTTATTACGAAGCTGAAAAATACAGGTTGCAACGGGGCCTAAGATTGCAGAAGTAAGTACTGGCGGTATCCATAAAACAGGTTTACGCATCAGGTTTGGCACCTGTAGCATGGATGTTCCAAGCCCCTGTGCTACAAGCCCTCCTACTCCGTTATCCGGGTAGCTGATTACAGCAAATCCAAGCATATTACAGCAGCAGCCTACTGTTGCTGCCCCTCCTGCAAGCGCAAGACCATTCCACACTTCCATAGAAATACTGCCGTCTAAGACTCCCGCAATGACAGCACCGCCGCTGATACCAACTGCCGCACAGATTGCCGCAGAACTAATCGGCAGGGTGAGGACAACACCAACAATAACAGAAATAATGATTCCCATGAAGAATGGCTGTAAATTCGTTGCCCATCCGATAAATGTTCCAAGTGAATCACAAATTGTCTTAAAAATCGGTGCCAGTACCATCGCACATCCTACACCAACAATAATCGTTACCGCCGGAGTTACTAAAATATCAATCTTCGTCTCTTTAGATACAAGTTTTCCTGCCTCGCAGGCAATAATCGCTACAAATAATACAGCCAGCGGCCCACCGGAGCCGCCTAAAGTATTCGTTGCCTGACCGACCGCACATAAAGAAAATAGTACCAGTGGAGGTGCATCTAACGCATAACCAATCGCTGCCGCCATCGCAACACCGGTTACCATCGTTGCATAGTTACCAATCTGCCATAAAATCCAGCAGAACCGATTCAGCATACTAAGTCCAGCAACCTTCGCTGCCAATTCTCCTGTATCCGTAATCGCTGCCAGCGCTGCCATCAGGCCAGTTGTTCCGACATTCTCTGCCAGTGTCTTAATAATCGTTCCAATTAAGAGAGATGCAAATAATCCAAGAGCCATCGCTCCCATCGCGTCAATCGCATATCTCTTAAAAGAAATCTCTACATTCTTTTTTTGTAGAAAGCTCTTCTTTCCCGCACTTTGTGCTGTGTTGTTTTGATTCTTCATCTTTCCTGTCTCTTTCTCTTTCATTCTAACTATTTAAAATTTATTTTTCTATGAACTACCAGATTGTGATTTAAATAGTCTTTTTGATTCTATAATAATCTTGTCCAAAATGCAATCTATTTAAGTAAATTTTTTACAATTTTCATTTCTCTTACATCTTTTTTCAATCTTCCATATAATATTTTTCTATATTTCGGAATAAATACTATATGGTATCGGCATTTCCATCTTGTATGTGATAAACTTTTATTGTCCATTTGGACCGCCTCCTATTCTTATCTTGAGTTTGGCTTGCGACACCATTCTCATTGTAGCATAGGAGGCTTTTTTATTGTATCCTTTACGTTTCCACTTACTCTATTTTCCCCAGCATAGCTGGTGGATTAGACTTTTCATTCATTCTCCTAACCCTAAAAATTAGGAATATAGGGATTGAGTTTTCATTTAAATATGTTACATTATAATTAAAATAGCTGTATAGCTACAAAGGCAGAATGTTTGTAGCAATCTGTCTAAAACTTTTACAGTAAAAGGAGAGGAAAAAAATGGACGAAGAAAGAAGAGAGCATTCGAATTGGGATGACAAAACGATTCCGTTAGAGAAGAATCATACCGTTCCACTTAGCGAAAAGAGAGAGTTTTCAAATCAAGTTAGAAGACCTAAGTTGAAACATCCAAAGAAATCGAACTCTCAATCGCCGTATGAACAATCACAACATTCCCAATCAGGCGGAAACGCAAATCCTTACAGTCAAAATCCGTATCAACAAGGTGGATATACTCCGTCTGGAAATAATAATAATCCGTATCAGCAACATACACCAAATTCTTATGGACGGCAACCTTATCAACAGGCAGGACAAAACCCTTATAGTAACCAGCCTTACCAACAAGGAAATCCTAATCCTTATGGTCAACAGCCTTACCAGCAGGAAAATCCTAACCTTTACGGTCAACAGCCTTACCAGCAGGAAAATCCTAATCCTTACAGTCGGCAGCCTTACCAGCAGGAAAATCCTAATCCTTATAATCATCAGCCTTACCAACAGGGAGGACAAGTACCATATAACCAGCAACCTTATACACAACCACCAGAAAAGAAACATTCAAAAATGCCCTTTATCATTGCTGGAGCATTCGTCGCGGTATTGTTCTTAGGCGGCCTAGCAATTGGGTTATTTTCTTCAAATAAAAGTAAACCTCAAGCTAGTAAAGAAAGCAGCCAAAAAGCTGATCAGGGGGATTCTTCCAAAATTCTGGTACAAGATAACACTTTCGATACTGTAGTGACAGCCAAAAGTAAAGACATTGATAACATTAAACTTTTTAAAGAACCCGGCAAAAAGAAAAAAGCTGGAAAAGTGCAAGAAGGCGTTCCTTGTGCTCTGTTACAAGAAAAAACAGTAGACGGAGAAAAATGGGCAAACATTGATTTTTGCAATCGCCAGGGATGGTGCCGTATGGACAAGCTTCGAACAATTTCTGGAGATGTTGACTATTTTTATGTAAAAGAAAATAGCGAGAATATCGTTTTTGTAAATGAACAAGCTATCAAATTACATACGGGAGCCGGACAAGATACATCCATTGCAGCCACAGATGTTAAGTACGGAACCGAACTGAATATATCCAAAGTTGAAGATGGCTGGGGACGAACAACTTATCAAAATAAGGAATGCTGGATTGATATGAATGTTGTTGGATTCTACGCATCCGAATACTGGCAGGTAGAAAGATGCGATGGAAGCACAAATGGTATTAAACTTCGTAAATCATCCACGGAAGATAGCGAGCAACTTACAACCGTTCCATTATGTACAAAATTTCAATCTTCTGAATCCAAAAACGGATGGGCGAAATTTACCTATGGTGGCAAAACCGGTTGGATGAAACTCCACTATGCAACACCTTGCGGAAGCAGCAAAGGACTCAGTTTTACAGAGGATAAGACCGCATCCACAACAGAAACAAAAGCAACAGTAAAAACAGTAGCTAAATCTACAGAAAGTAAAAAGGCCGAACCAAAAGCAACTTTTGGATATGAAGTATCACCGATTGCAGGAAACTGTTATATACCAGACAGAAAAGAATATATGGTAATATCGAATGTTACAGATAGTCAATTCGATTTTGAAATATATGACGTAGAAGGCCTATGTTTTAAACATCATACAGCAGTAGCAATTTCAGAAGATACCGCACGTTATTACGGAGATAAATATACTCTTACATTTGGCCTTGATACACAGGGAATCAGTGTCGATGGATGTGATGATATTATTGGATCTGATGCATTCTTTATTTATGAAGAATGGTTGGATGATGGAGAAAATTAATATCAGTATCTCTGACCGGTTATCAAAGTTATCTCTTCTACAAATTCATCTTGTAAGCAGCAATTCTGTAAAATATTCTTAAAATTTTACAGTAGCACTCTATAACATTGCTTATAAATCAAAAATCAAAAAAGAACTCTATTACACGATATCTTACAGAAAGAGATATGCCTAAACATAGCTTTCACAAATAATATGACATCGTGTAATAGAGTTCTTTTTTGATTTCTTATATTATTTAATTATTATCTAATTCCTATATTATCAATATACTATCTAACTTAACACGGTGACAGCTGCTTCCATTTACTGATCAAATGACCAGCTTCCATCATCGTTCTGTGTTCCGCCAATGACATCCTGTCCATCTACAGATACTAATACATCTGTGCTGCTGACATTATCACCACTTACGGAAAAATCATAATATTCTTTATCTCCCACTGTAACTTGCTTCTTGTAAGAATATTCTGCATCTTCTCCATAATAATCTTTTGCCTGGCTTAATGCGTCATCCTGTGAGATTCCTTCTGTACTGTCGGTAGAATCTGTAGCATCCGTGCTGTCTGTAGATGAATTAGCATCTGTGCTGTCTCCATTCTCGGATGTACTGTCTGTACTCGCTTCTTCACTTTCAGAAGATGTACTCTGATTCTCAGAATCTGTCTCTCCAATCTGTCTGATTGCTGTAGCAGAATAGGCAAAGCAGTTATCATCACCATCAAAAGAAGATGCGGTGATCGTCACTTCATATGTTCCTTTTACTTCATCTGTATCTTTATCTCGAAGCTGTGATGTGATGATATAATCGCTTCCATCTTTCACACAGTTTGTAATATATGGAACAAGACTGCTTACCTCTCCTTTTAAGAAGCCATACCTCTGCTTGCCATCATCATATGTCGCATATTTATCACCATCAGGAATTTCCGGGAATTCCATGTTACCCATTCCATATGCATTATAAAGAGCAGATGCATACATATTTGATGTGTTCTCTTTAAGATAATAGTAGGAATCCATCTCAATTCCATCTCCGTAAGCAGATTCATTCTCCATTAAGGAAGTGAGTGCTGCCATAGAAAACCAGAAAGAATCCGACTTTTCTTCACTGGCACCATTCGCATAGTATGGATAACCTTTCGAATAATTCTGTAACATCAGAGCCTCAATTGGATAAATCATATTTTCAAAATTATCTGGAAGCTCTACACCAGAAGCAACGTAATCCGCTGTCGTATCATCCTTTGCGGCCTCTGTTGTTGCCTCTGGTGCCTGTTCTGTCTTAGAAACGCTGTTTTTCTCTGCACTTTTGCTTGTAGAACATGCACTTACACTCACAACCATCATTCCAGCAAGAGTTACTGCACATAATCTTTTCAGTTTATTCTTAAACATAATTCCTTCCTTTCTGTTTCGCCGGTGTATGTTCTCATCTATGCCACTTTTTATTGACTATATCTGCATCCACCGCAAAACATGAACTTCTCTTAAACTTTTTCCAAAGTATTTTCATCAAAATAATAGCCCATTTGAAAATAATTGTAAAGAAATTTCTTTTTGCTTTCTTTCCTGGCTTTTGCAGGTTATTTTTTATATTATTGGAAATTTACCTTCTTTTCAAAGAAGATTTCTATTTGTTTTCGCGTTGCTTTCAGAGAACCCTGTGCAAAAAATGGTTTTCCACCTCCTCGTCCGTTCAGTTCTTTATTCACCTGCTTTACAAGTTCCCGGACATCTCCTTCTCTCTGTCCAATGGCATATTTATATCCGTCTTTATCATTTCCCGCAAAGAAAGCTGCAACACCGCTGCATGTATCTAAAATCGCATCGGTACATTTTCTTACTTCTACTGGTTCCATATCTCCTTCAATCAACAGCACATTTTCTTTTCCCACACAGGAAGCTGCTATCTGTTCAAAATGTTTTTGCTTTTCTGCTGCAAGTTCACCTTTTAAGTTATAAACTTCATCAAGAAGTCTCTGTACTGCATCTTTTGTCTCTTTTTCTTTTACCGAAAGTCTGACTGCAACCTGGCTGTTTTGCTCCGCACTTTTTGACAGATATTCTAATGCCCGTTTTCCTGAAAGCATTTCCATACGAACCCCGTCACGAAACTTCTTACTGGAAAGGATTTTGACCAGGCCAATCTGGCTGGCATGTGTCACATGAAGACCACAGCAGGCACAAAGGTCTGCTCCCGGAAATTCTACCAGGCGAATCTCTCCTGTAAGTTCTTTTTTACTTCGATATGGAATGAGTTTTCGTTGCCTCTCATCTGGATAAAAAATATTTACCTCCTGATTCATCCAAATATAATCATTTACTTTTTGTTCAATTTCAGCCACTTGTTCTTCTGTCAGCATTCCACTTAAATCAATTGTAATGACTTCTTCCCCCATATGAAATCCAACATTTTCATAACCATATTTTTCATGAATCATTCCACTGACAATATGTTCGCCAGAATGTTGCTGCATAAGGTCAAAACGCCATTCCCAGTTGATTCGTCCTACAACTTGTTCCCCTGCTTTCAATGGTTTTTTCATGATATGACAGATTTCTCCATCCACATACTGCACATCAAGAACTTCTTCTCCCTCAATCGTTCCCTTATCTGCTGGCTGTCCTCCGCCTTCAGGATAAAAGGCTGTTTCATTTAAAATGATATAATATCCTTCCTGTCTTTCCTCACAGGAAAGTACAATGGCCTCAAACTCTCTAATGTATACATCTTCATAAAATAATCTTCTCGTTTTCATAATCAAATCCTCTTTTATTCTTGAATTATTTTTCAAACACAATCAGCGAGTGTCTTAAAAATATCCCTGCAACCTGCATGCCCCAAATTGTGGCATATTTTTCAGAAAGCATTTTTCAAAAAATACAATCTATAAAAAAAGACTACCGCGTCAGAATATGATCGCGGCAGCCTCCCCTTTTCGTCAAGTAACACCTGACTAGATGCTCTTTATTTTGATGATTCTGCTTTTATATAGAGGGATAGATCAGAATCTGGATTCTGCACTTCCATCTGATAATGTGTAAACTCCTTCGTTCCATCCTCATCTTCATATACCTTATATCCATCATGATCAAGTACAGTAAAGTATAAATCAATTGGAAGATTAAATGTATATTCCTGATTCTTTTCTCCATCATAATCAGAGTAAACAGTACATACTCTCTTTTCTTTTTCCTTCTTTAAATCCTTATAGAACTGTGGAATCTTTTCTTCACCGTCAAACTCTACTGTATAACCATAGAAAACTTCATCCCCACATTTCTCCTCTACAGAAGTAATAAGCTGTGTCTTTTTATCAATAATAATCGTTTTCTCAATCGTATCTCCAGCAGAGAATCCGTATTTCGTATCATAATCATCTCCGCTTTGAACCTTAGTCGTAAGCTGTAAAGTGATTGTACTATCACGTTCTTTTTCGTTCTGAATCTGATCTTTCATATCTCCCTGGAAAATGCTGTCCTCAATCGCTTTTACGCATTCTTCCTCGTAATCATTTCCAACCAGTCCGAAATACTGTGTATACTTCCCATTATAACGATATAATTCTTTATTACTGATTACTTCTTTGTAATCATCATCGGAACCTTCTTTCTTAAAGTAAGAGAAATAGTTCCCCTTTTTATCTTTCTTAATCTGGCGGGTTGTCGTATAATCAGAACCTTCTGCCAAATGAGAGTAAGAAGCTGTAATTGTAACAAGCTTGTGCTCCTTAAGTAATGCCTCGACTGTATTTGCAGAATTAATCTCTTCCATGTGTTTTGCGTTCTTATGCGTTCTATGCAAAAGTCCAAAAACAACACCTGCAAGAATCAGCACCGTAAGCAATAAGCTAATACCCAATACCTTCCAGAACCACGGCCGATTCTGATTGCGGCGATGGGAAGTTGTCTGATCTAACTCATAGCCTTTATATTTTCTTGTATTTGTAGTATCCGACATAAAATTAAAAGTTCTCCTTTCTAGTTTGCCAAAAGTCATATTCGCCTTATTATAATCCAACCCCTATCTATATTTCAAGTTTTTTCACCCTTTTTGTACATTTTTCATCAGCATGTAGCTGATACCGTTTGTCTGATTCTCCTTTTTCTCTGCATCAGTAAGTGGGCGGATTACCTTTGCCGGAGAACCAAATGCCAGCATTCCGTCCGGAATTACCGTTCCCTGTGTGACAAGGCTTCCTGCTCCAATAATACAGTCGGAGCCAACCTGCGCGCCATTCATAATAATCGCACCCATTCCAATGACGGTATTATTCCCGATTGTGCATCCATGAATAATCGCATTATGACCAATAGATGTTCCATTCCCGATTTTACATGGGAAGCCATTATCTGCGTGAACAACGGTGCCATCCTGGACGTTGGAACCACACCCTACAACAATCGGTGCCATATCTCCGCGAAGTACCGCATTATACCATACAGAACTTTCATCTCCTAATGTGACATTTCCTACTATACAGGCTCCCGGTGCTACCCATGCATTTCCCTGAATATCTGCGTTTTTAATATAACTCATGCTTTTCTCCTTTTCTCTGTCTCTCATTATACCTGGCTCTGCGCCATAAAGAAATCAAATGTAAGCTGGTCAGTTTCCGGAAGTCCTGTAAGTATTCCAAGTTCCACCATCTTATCTACGTTCGTCTTACTGACTTTCGCCTGATTTCTAAAGTTTTCAAGTGAGGTAAACGGACCATGTTTCGCTGCCTCTTCCACCTGCTCACATGCCTTATCTCCAAGACCCTCCACACTGGAAAGCGGCGGCATGATCTTACCATCAATAATCTGACATTCTCTTGCTTTTGCCTTATAAATATCAATCGGCATAAACTCAAATCCTCTTGCATACATTTCCTGTGCAATTCTTCCATCACGAATCGTATCCTGATCCTTTTTCGTCTGCTGATCCTTCGGTGTTTTTAAAAGTTCCGTAAGTGCAATGTCAAGACGTTCTTTTCCCCGGCACATAATCTCATAGGAAAACGCTGAGGCACGGATACCAAAGTAGGCTGCATAATAAGCTAATGGCTTATGTACTTTAAACCATGCCACACGCCAGCCCATCATAACATATGCTGCCGCATGCGCTTTCGGGAACATGTATTTAATCTTCTTACAAGACCAGATGTACCAGTCTGGCACGCCGTGGGATGTCATCTCTTCTTCCCACTCTGGTTTTAATCCCTTTCCTTTACGAACAGATTCCATGATGGTAAAAGACTGTTCTTTATCAAGTCCCATATTGATAAGATAGGTCATAATATCGTCTCGACAACAAATTGCCGTAGAAATCTCTGCTTTTCCCTCTTCAATCAATGTCTGTGCATTTCCAAGCCATACGTCTGTACCGTGGGACAGTCCAGAAATACGAACAAGGTCGGAGAAACACTTTGGATTTGTATCTTTTAACATCTGCATAACGAACTCGGTACCAAACTCCGGTACACCAAGAGAACCCATCTCAATTCCGCCAATATCTTCCGGTGTGATACCAAGAATATCGGTACTGTGGAAAAGAGACATAACTTCTGGATCATCAAGAGGAATCGTTGTCGCATCCATTCCTGTTAAGTCCTCTAATCGCCGAATCATAGTGGGATCATCATGGCCGAGAATATCAAGTTTTAACAAGTTGTGGTCAATAGAATGGTACTCAAAATGTGTTGTAATAATATCTGTATTCACATCATTTGCCGGATGCTGGATTGCGGTAAATTCATAAATCTCATGTTCATGAGGTACTACGATAATTCCACCCGGATGCTGGCCTGTGGTTCGCTTTACACCCGTACAGCCTTCCGCCAAACGCTCCATCTCACATCTTCTTTTATGAATATCTCTTTCTTCAAAATATTTGTACACATAACCATATGCTGTCTTTTCTGCAAGGGTACCGATGGTTCCTGCCCGGAATGCCTTTCCCTCTCCGAAAATAACTTCTACATATTTATGCGCTTTTGACTGATATTCTCCAGAGAAATTCAAGTCAATATCCGGCTCTTTATTTCCCTTAAATCCAAGGAATGTCTCAAATGGAATATCATGTCCTTCCTTTTGTAACGGTGTGCCGCAAACCGGACAGTCCCTATCCGGCATATCACAGCCAGACATACCTTTTTTCGAATATGGTCTTACTGCATCAGAGTCAAAATCTACATAATGACATTTGGGACAAATATAATGCGCTGACAAAGGGTTAACTTCCGTAATACCTGCCATTGTCGCTACAAAAGAAGATCCTACGGAACCTCGCGAACCTACCAGATATCCATGGTCATTCGAATCCCACACCAGCTTCTGTGCGATAATGTACATTACGGCAAATCCATTGGATATAATAGAATTCAATTCTCTTTGTAGTCTCTCCTCTACAATATCCGGCAGATCCGGCCCATAAATCTCATGGGCTTTATCGTAACAGATTTTTGTTAATGTCTCATCAGACTTTGGAATAACCGGAGGACATTTATCAGGATGTACCGGCGAAATCTTTTCGATCATATCAGCAATCTTATTTGTGTTGGTGATAACAACTTCCTTTGCCTTTGCTTCTCCGAGATAGGCAAACTCCTCAAGCATTTCCTCCGTCGTTCTAAAATACAGCGGTGCCTGATTATCCGCATCTGAAAATCCCTTTCCTGCCATGAGAATTCGACGATACTGTTCATCTTCTGGATTTAAGAAATGAACATCACAGGTCGCAACAACCGGTTTGTGATATCTTTCGCCAAGTTCCACAATCTTACGGTTATAATTCTGTAAATCTTCAACTGTTTTCGCTTCGTACCTGTCACTTTCAAGCATGAACATATTGTTACCGATTGGCTGAATTTCGAGGTAGTCATAAAAACGGACCAGTTCTGCTAATTCCTCTTCACTTTTCCCCCTGATGACTGCCTGAAACAGCTCTCCCGCCTCACAGGCAGACCCTAAAATAAGCCCTTCCCTGTACTTTTGAATCAAGCTTTCCGGCATTCTCGGACGGCGGTTAAAATAGTCCAGATGTGAGGCCGATACCAGTCTGTTTAAATTAATACGGCCTGTCTCATTCTTTACAAGAATAATGCCGTGATAGGACGGTGCTTTCTTAATCAGATCCGGTGACATCGCTCCCATATCATTTAATTTGGCAAGTGTGTGTACGTCTTGCTCCTCAAGCATTTCCACAAAACGAAGAAACACCTCTGCCGTTACTCTTGCATCATCGACTGCCCTGTGATGATGTTCCTGCTTGATATTCAATCGTTTACATACTGTATTTAACTTAAACTTATTCAAATCCGTAAGAAGCAGCCTTGCCATCTGTACCGTATCAAGTACCGTAAAATCTGTTTCAAATCCCTGTCTTTTTGCATTCTCTTCGATAAAGCTCACATCAAACTCTGCATTATGTGCAACCAAACTGCACCCCTCACAAAAAGAGAGGAATTCCGGCAGGATTTCTTCTATTGACTTTGCATCTGCAACCATTGAGTCATCAATGCTTGTAAGTTCTGTAATCCGAAGTGGAATCGGGCGCTGCGGATTGACAAACACACTGTAATGGTCACTTATTTTCCCCTTGCTTACCTTAACGGCACCAATTTCGATAATCGCATCATGAATCGGACTAAAACCTGTTGTTTCCAAATCAAATACAACATAATCATCTAATAATGTCTGTCCTTTATCATTCGTGACAAGCTTCTTTAAATCATTTACAAAATAACCTTCCACTCCGTAAATGATCTTAAACGGTTCATCCATCGTAATACAATGATTCGCAATCGGGAATGCCTGCAAAACTCCATGATCTGTGATTGCCATTGCCGGATGCCCCCAGGCTTTTGCCTGATTGATAACCTTTTTAATGTCAACCACGCTGTCTAAATCACTCATTACGGTATGAAGATGCAGCTCTACACGCTTTTCCAAGCTCTTATCCATTCGCTTTTCTGTAAAGTCAGGAATCGGTTTAATTCCAGAAATTGAGGAAAGGGTCAGGTCGTGTTCAAATGTATCCATACGAGGCATTCCCTTTACTTTATAGAACTTTCCCTTTTCAAATAAATCCAAAAATTCCGGCAGCTGGTCATTGGCAATAAAAATCTTCCCAACAATCGTATCGGTAAAGTCTGTAATATGAAAACTTACAATCGTACGCTCTCTTCGGATTTCTCGAAGTTCCATTTTAAGAATCTGCCCGCGGACAACAACCTGTCCGATCTCATCAACAATTTCTTCTAATGGCACAACTTCTCCATCACAATCCTTACCGTAAATAACATCTGGGTCCTTTGAGCGGCGTCTCTGACTAAATTCCTGTCTTCTTGCCCGCTCCTCAAAGAAATTCCCAGAATAGCTTCGTTGCGGTTTTTTCTCTTCTTTTGAGCCTTCTCCATCTTCCGCATCAGAATCTTTTTTCTCACTTTCCACCTTTTTGATCTGACTCATGACCATATCTACTTCCAGATTCAGCTTATGGTTTCTCGCTTTATAAAATGCCTGTTTTGCATCATCGGTAAAGTCAAATCCTACCTGAATTTCCTTTCCAAAGCGATGAGAAAAAAGATGTTCAAGATATTCTTTTAAAACACGGGATTTATCCCTTGCAAGGAAAGAATCTTCTAAAAGAATCGTCATGATGTTGCCTTCAAATCCCCACTCTCCATTCGAAAGAAGACTATACTCCACCCGGCCCATTTTTTTCACTTCATGAAGAATACTATTCCAGTAATCATTCGTTATGCTCTCTAACGTATAGGCTGAAGACAGTTCATACGTATCATCAAAAGAAATAAACACAGAAGTCTTTCCAAACAGCTCTTTTTTCATATCGTAGGCAACTTTATTCAATACTTTTCTTGGAATAATATGTTCACTTCTCAAATGAACAACCAGCTGTCTTGTCTGCTGTTTCATGACAACCTTCGAAACAATCGCATTGGACAAAACATACTTTAAATTATCTGGAACGGTATAGTCTGGAAATACTTCTATAAAAGTCTGTCCTTCAAGCATCTTCTTCTCCTTTCTTCCTCAATCGATTCAATATTGTGCAGGCTATAAATTTAAATATGCTCAGAGCGTATTTAAAAAATACCCTAAAGTGTGTTTCAAACACACTCTAATGTATCATATATTTTTATTTTCAGAATACACTTTAATAAATATGAATCGGAAGGACTGTTTTTTTTGAGTGCAAAAACAAAAATCGTTGTCGTAAAAGCAAAAGAACTTATTTATACTGCTCTTTTCGTCTGTTTAGGTATCATACTGATTCTTCTTCTAATCTTTATGTTTGCTCCAGAAGAAAAAAGCACCAAAACCAGCGCAGGTGTCTACACGCCCGGAGTCTATACTTCTACGATCACTCTTGGCGATAATACATTAGATGTGGCAGTTTCCGTTGATGCAGACCACATTACCTCCGTCAGTTTGAACCATCTTTCTGACAGTGTAAGTGCTATGTATCCGCTCCTCGAGCCATCTCTTGAAGAAATCAATGCGCAGCTTGAGCAGATTTCTTCAATTGATGACCTAAAACTAAATACAGAAAATAAATATACTGGCCTGATCTTACAGCAGGCTATCAAAAATGCACTTTCCAAAGCCAAATCTTAGAGCGTGTTTGAAAAATGCTTTCTGCAAGATGTGCGTCGCAATTTACGGTATATTTTCTATTACATAAAATACTGATATCACTCTTTTTAAAGCCCCAGTTTCTCTTTTAACTCATCTAATTCACTCATCCACACAGCAGAACTTGCATCACTTGGCATTCGCAAATCCCCTCTCGGTGAAACCGCAATAGAACCAACCTTGGGTCCATCCGGGAGGCAGGATCTCTTAAAATGCTGTGCAAAGAAACGCCAGCAGAACGTACGAAGCCATTTATAACAGGTTGCAACATCATATTCTTCTCCAAATGCCTGTCTGGTCAGACGGAAGATTTTCTCTGGATGGAATCCAAAACGAAGCATATAATATAAGAAGAAATCATGCAGTTCATAAGGGCCCACCAAATCTTCTGTTTTCTGGGAAATAACACCGTCTACCGGTGGAAGTAATTCAGGGCTTACCGGTGTATCTAAAATGTCAAGCAGTACCTCTTTTAATTCCTGTTCCTCGCTCGTATCCGCATAATAACGTACCAGATGTCTTACTAAAGTTTTTGGTACAGAACAGTTCACAGCATACATGGACATATGATCTCCATTATAGGTTGCCCAGCCAAGCGCCAGTTCTGACATATCTCCCGTTCCAATAACCATTCCATTTGTCTGATTGGCAATATCCATCAATATCTGTGTTCTCTCACGCGCCTGAGAATTCTCATATGTTACATTATGAATTTCCGGGTCATGTCCAATATCTGAAAAATGCTGCTCTACCGCTTTATTAATACGGATTTCACGCAAGCTTGCGCCAAGCTTCTTTGTGAGCGTTACTGCATTGGAATACGTTCTGTCTGTTGTTCCAAAACAAGGCATTGTCACACAGACAAGATTCTCTCTTGGAATCTTCAACATATCAAATGCTCTTGCCGTTACTAATACTGCAAGAGTGGAATCAAGACCTCCACTGATTCCGACAACTGCCGACTGACAGTGGGTATGTGCCAGACGCTTTTTCAGACCCATTGCCTGAATGGTAAGAATCTCGTCACAACGCTTTTCTCTGTCAATCTTATTAGAAGGAATGAACGGTGTACGCTCAAAATAACGGCTGAGTTCTGTTCGTTCTTCTTTCAGCCGGAAATAAACTCTCTCATAATTTTTATCTGCGCCTTCTGTCACAAAAGTTGTCATTCTTCGTCGGTCTGCCTCTAATCTTTGCAAGTCAATCTCTGTCTCGATATAACTATTCTGGAATCTTCTTGATTCTTTCAAAATAGAACCATACTCTGCAATCATGTTATGTCCACTATACACTAAATCCTGTGTGGACTCTCCCTCACCGGCACAGGAATAAAGATAAGCGCATACCAGACGAGCAGACTGCTGGGATACAAGATTACGACGGTAAGTATCTTTTGTCGTTGTCTCATCACTTGCTGACGGATTACAGATTACAGTTGCCCCTGCTAATGCATGATGGGTAGATGGTGGCAGTGGGCACCATAAATCCTCACAGATTTCACATCCAATCACCAATTCTTCCATGTTCTCACAGCAAAATAAAAGATTCATCCCAAAAGGTACATCCTTACCACCGAGACGAATCTTTCTTACTTCCTCTTCTCCCGGAGCAAAATGTCTTGCCTCATAAAATTCTGAATAGTTTGGCAGATAATGTTTTGGCACAACGCCTAATATTTTACCGCCCTGTGCAAATACCGCACAGTTATAAAGCTTATGATTCACTGTTAATGGAAGACCTAAGACGATTACCATATCCTGTCCTTTTGTCTCCTCTAAAATAGCAAAAAGCTGATTCTTTGCCTCATCAAGTAACGTCTTTTGTAAAAAAAGATCATTACAAGTGTACGCAGTAAGAACAAGTTCCGGAAAAACTAAAAGCTTTACGCCATTCTTATCTGCCTTCTTTATTACTTCCATTACCTTTTCTTTATTGTGAATCGGATTGGCAACCTCTACATCAACAGATGCCACACCAACTTTTAAAAAGCCATCTTTCATAAAAACCTCCATAAAGCAAAATGGGAATCCTAAGTTCCTTAGTCTTCCCATTATTGTAATCAATTATTTATCTTTTGGCAACAAGCAGTACAAGGAAATTTTTGATTGCCCGCCACATGGGAAATCAAACGTTCTCTTATGACCTTCTTATTCCTAGAGCGTGTTTGAAAAATGCTCTAATATACAATTATTCTTTTGTAGAAATCCGTAATAAATTACTCAAGGAAATCCTTAAGCTTTCTGCTTCTGCTTGGATGACGAAGTTTACGAAGTGCCTTCGCCTCAATCTGTCTGATACGCTCTCTTGTTACGTTAAATTCCTTACCAACTTCCTCAAGAGTTCTTGTCTTACCATCATCAAGTCCAAAACGAAGTTTAATAACGTTGCGCTCTCTTTCTGTAAGAGAAGCCATTGCCTCTTCAAGCTCTTCTTTAAGCATGGAAAAAGATGCAGAATCTACTGGAGAAAGAAGAGATTCATCCTCAATGAAATCACCTAACTGGCTGTCCTCTTCCTCACCGATTGGTGTATCTAAAGATACGGGATCTCTGGATGTCTTTAAAATCTCATCAATCTTGGCAACCGGCATATTCATCTTCTTTGCAATCTCTTCGTTGGTAGGTTCTCTTCCGAGTTCCTGAAGTAACATTCTTGAAGTACGAAGTGTCTTGTTGATTGTCTCTACCATATGTACTGGTACACGGATTGTCTTCGCTGTATCGGCGATACCTCTTGTGATTGCCTGACGAATCCACCAGGTAGAGTAGGTACTGAACTTATTACCCTTCTTATAATCAAACTTCTCAACGGCCTTCATCAGACCCATGTTACCTTCCTGAATAAGATCAAGGAAAGACATTCCTCTTCCAACATACTTCTTGGCAATACTTACTACAAGTCGGAGGTTTGCCTCAATAAGCTGCTTTCTCGCCTGCTCATCTCCCTTTTCGATACGCTGTGCAAGAAATACTTCCTCTTCTGCTGTAAGCAGAGGAATATTACCAATCTCTTTTAAATACATACGAACTGGATCTTCTAAGCTGACACCTTCAAGAATATCAGCATCATCAATGATCTCAACTTCTTCTGTATCATCATCTATAAAATTATCATCACCGTCATCTTCTTCGTTGGTATTTAAAACATCAACGCCCTGTTTTTCAAAATAATCAAGAATCCACTCAAACTTCTCCGGAGTTAACTCAATATTCTTAAATGCATCGTTAATCTCCTTATACTCTAACACATTTTTATTCTTATGTGCCTGTTTGAGAAGCTTCTCCATGATGTTCGAAAAGACTATTCTTATATCTTCCATTCTGTTCTCCCAACTCTAATTATAACTAAACTTTCTGACTGTTTCCTGATTCTCTCCAAATACTTTCAATATAAAAAAATAAAATCAAAAGCTAACGAAGAAAAAGAATCCTGCCCGGCAGAATTCTCCGACTGCGGACGGCTATTATCTACTGCCATCCTGCTTATATATCCGTCAAATCAGTCTGACTGCTGTCCATATACTAAAACCTCAGCAGCTCCCTGCATTACTTCGCTGGAGGAATAACGCACACATACTACTGCATCTGCACCCATCTGCTCTGCGTTCCTTACCATCTTATCTGTTGCAAGCGTTCTGGCTTTCTCCATCATCTCCGTGTATGAAGTAAGCTCTCCACCCACTAACGTTTTTAAACTGTTCATGATATCCTTACCTGCATGAACTGTTTGGACAGAAGAACCTTCTACAATACCTAACGGCTCGATTTCTCTTCCTGCAATTCTTTCTGTAGTAACTAATAGCATAGCTCCACCTCCATTGCGAGTAGCGCACTCAACCTATTATAATCTCATGTTATCAACAGAATACTCCAAAAAGAAAGCTTTGTCAACAAAAAGTGAGGGGAACAGACGAAAATCTTTGAAAACTACAATTTTCAGATTTCAAAAAGAAGAATTTCTTCCAATAGTTCATCGCCTTGTAGTTTTCAAACCTTTTCTGACTTCTGCAATGCCCTTTTTGTGGCAAAGCAGATGGGGAAGTTCGGGGTTGCAATCTATAGTTAGTACTACTTTTCTGTATACTTTTTTGAGCAATCCGACAGTCACTTTCTCTATAGCGGCATCTTCCCAGCCAAAGCACAACCCTCAGTAAGATAAACAGACCATATTTATGGCCTCGGAGCAAAGGTTGGATGCGAGCGCATAAGCGAACATTCAACCTGCAGCGACTAAAGTCACAAATATGGTCTGTTTATCTTACTGAGGGTGTCTCCCTTTGCCTGCGGCAAATTACTATTTAATGTTCAGAATCTTTTTCACTTCTTTGCACATATCTTCCGTTTCGCATACAGTATCATGAAGAACTGCTGCACTTCTGATATCTTCGATTGCCTGTGGTACTTTGACACCAGACAGTTTCTCTAATTCATCAATGAGTTCAAAATCTGTCTTACTGTCATAAGAAGAATCAATCGCATTCATGACGCTTCTTGTAAATTTATATGGGCTTGCTGTAGATGCGATAACCGTTTTTGTGGTATCGCCTGTTTCTTTTTCATATTTTTTGTAAACAGATGCTGCTACCGCTGTGTGGGTATCAATGATGTAATCTGCTTTATTGTAAACTTCTTTGATGGTCTGTGCTGTCTCTTCTTCTGTTGCATAGTTCCCGTAGAAGTCTTTCATCTGTTCTTTCATGTCATCGGTAATTGTATAAACACCGTTTGTATTCAGTTCTTTCATGAACTCATTGTTCTTCTCGGCATCTCTTCCCGCAGTCTGATAAATGAGACGCTCTAAGTTACTGGAGATTAAGATGTCCATTGATGGAGATGTTGTGAGGATAAAGTCTCTGTTTCTGTCGTAGCATCCTGTTGTGAAGAAGTCAAAGAGTACTTTATTCTCGTTAGATGCACAGATTAACTTTGCGATTGGTACTCCCATCTGTTTTGCGTAGGATGCTGCTAAGATGTTACCAAAGTTTCCTGTTGGAACAACTACGTTAATCTGCTCTCCGTCAGAGATTTCTCCGCGGGCTAATAATGTAGCATAGCTGTATACATAGTAAACAACCTGTGGAACAAGACGTCCGATGTTGATAGAGTTTGCGGAGGAGAACTGGTATCCTGCTTCGTTCATTTCTTCTGCGAGTGCTGCGTCAGAGAACATCTTCTTTACTCCTGTCTGTGCATCATCGAAGTTACCTTCGATTCCGATAACGTATGTATTCTCTCCACGCTGTGTTACCATCTGTTTTTCCTGAATAGGGCTTACACCATGCTTTGGATAAAATACGATAATCTTTGTTCCTGGTACATCAGCAAATCCTGCTAATGCCGCCTTTCCGGTATCTCCGGATGTTGCTGTAAGAATGACGATTTCATTCTTTACCTGATTCTTCTTTGCGCTTGTTGTCATTAAATAAGGCAAGATAGAAAGTGCCATATCCTTAAATGCGATAGTTGCTCCGTGGAACAGCTCCAGATAATATGCATCATCTTTCTTCACTAATTCTGCAATATTCTCTGTGTCAAACTTTTTATCGTAAGCACTGTTAATACAATGTTTTAACTCTTCTTCTGTAAAATCAGTCATGAAAAGCTTCATAACTTCATAAGCAACTTCCTGATAACTCATCTTGGAAAGTTCTTCTAAAGATTTATCAAGCTTTGGAATATAGGAAGGAACAAAAAGTCCTCCTTCTCCGGCTAAACCTTTTAAAATAGCTTCGGAAGCTGTTGCTGTTTCCTGATTATTTCTTGTACTTTTATAAATTAAGTCCATGTCTACCTCCCGTGTGCGGTTGTGCGCCTGGCGCACGTCATTTCGGTTTTTAAATCAAATAAACGCCATCATTATAGCATACGAAAATCTTTTTGTATACGCATAATTTGCAGGTTTTCACTCTCATTTATTCTTTTTTCTGTTTTTTACAAAAAAATTCGGACTATTTTTCTTTATTTTTCACAATAATTTAAAAATAATTATTGGCTGGCGGCTACTCTCATACCTGCATTTTTATCTGTCTGACTACTCTCTTGCCTGCTTTTCCATCTGCCAGACTGCCAGAGCCAAAAAGGCAATTCCCATAAGGATGCACATAATACTCGCTGCCTTATAAAAAAGGAAGGAGAAAGCCTGGGTTGAACTGTCAATGCCGATTCGCCCGCAATAAAGATTCATCAGTCCGCTATCTCCCGTAATATTCCCGTAATATCCCATATATGCTGCCAGCGGATTTATCAGGCTTAAGATCAGGCACAGACTTGTCGTGATTGGTGCCAGATTATCCATTCCTGATACAGAGATAGATATCGTTCGCATAATTTCTGTTCCTAAAATCGTTCCCAGAATGAACACTGCCTCAATGACTGTATTTTGTGCAAATGCCCAGATTCCTTTTTTACAATAACTAAAGGAAAAAATGGAAACGGAAGCACTCCAGAATGTACAGATAAACAGCATAATCCCAAGACGGATAATCTTTCTCCACGGCAGGCCGCTGTATATACAAGACAGGGAAATGATAGGCAGGCTAGATATAAATAACATCATATATACGGCAATAATCACCGAAACTCTGGCAATAATAAATTGCTTAGAAGAACCTGGAATCATTGCAAATTCTTCTAACATATGTTTTTCTCTATCTGTTGAATAAAATCCCCATACCGAAAAAGGCATGAGTACAAATATCATTCCAATCTGAATCGTGCTTATAATTAAAAACTGATACAGATATGCAGAAGTATCGTAGGAATAGCCTTCCTGAAAGGACTCTGCATTAAAAAACATAAATAAAATTGTGATAAATGCAAGAATTGCATTATAAAAAATAATGATCATCGGAAGACGGACATTTCTTCCTTCTTTTAGCCATTCTACTTTTAAAAAGGGATTCCACATAACTACTACCTCCGGAAAATTTCTTCTATGTCCGCCTGGTCCCGCATATAATTATGAATCAGTGCACCAGATGCAACTAAGTCGGTAAGAAGTTCTGCTTCTTCCTTTTCTCCTCCGTTAAATCGGAAAATCACATCATCCCCATCTACCGTAACCCGGTCAACAAGAGGATTCTCTTTCAAAACTTCCAGTGCCTTCTCCATCTGAGCTAAAATATGCATTCGTACAGGACTTTTACATAATGCCTCTGCGTACACTTCTTCTACCGGACCAAAGGTCAGATTCTTCCCAGACTCCATAACAAGAACATCCGTAATGAATCCCATCATTTCTGGATACATCGGAGTATTTAAAATGATGGAAGTCCCTTTTTCATGGAGGGTGAGCAAAATTCCTATCATCTTTCTCCTTGCTGTCACACTCATATTATCAAACGGTTCGTCCATCAACAGCCATTCTGGTTCCTGTAAAATGGCCTTTCCCAAATATAAAAACGGTAAGGTTTCTGCCGGCAGTTCACCGATGAATGCTCCCTCATATTCTTTCATATCAAGAAGTTCCAGAACTTCCTCAATCCTCCGGCTCCGATATCGTCCTCCTACCTTATACAGTGCCAGGAACAATTCGTAATATTCTTCTACCTTTAACAGACTGTAAAAGCCATATTCTTTAGACATATAGCCAAAATTACAGTACGCATTTCCGCCTTTTTCATAAATAGAGATACCATCTATATAAATGTCTCCTGTTTCTGGCTTTTCCCCACCAGAAGCAGCCTTAAGCAGCGTGGACTTTCCCTCTTTATCCTCACCCAGTAAGGCGAGTATCACTCCATCCGGGGCTTTCAGACTGAAATCATCTAATACTTTTTTCCCTTTTCTCTGAATAGAAATATTTTGAAAATCCAGCATTCTTCTCCCCCTTTACTGCTTCTTATAAATCAGTGACAGCACCGGTGCCGGTCCATACTCATCCGACGCATCCATCTTATAAGTAATCCGCATTTCTCCATCTCCTGACAAGTAACTGTTCAGGCTTTCTCCTGTTATATAAGATTCTGTCGATGATAAAATCCTGTCTCTTTGTCCGGTACTGTAATTATACGCATATATCTTTCCTGTGAAATTATCCTTGTTTCTTGCCAGTGCTTCTATTTCTTCTTTGTCAAAGACATAACTGACTTCTGTCTTATTCTCCTCTAACGTATCTTCCTCTATAGCCAGTCCTTCTCCTTCCTGTTTCAGACAGGACATATTGATATTTAAAATATGCTCTCCGGTTTCTTCTTCTAACGTAAAATGATTAATCATCACCGTCACATGATTTTTCAAAACATTATCATCAGAAAACAACTTAAAGTCATTCTCACTTGTAATACCGACAACTAAAAGTTCTTCTTTTGACTTTTGCGTATTCATGTAAGTCTGTTGGAGATATTCCATAATATTTCCTGTAACTGTATTTTCATTTTCCGTACCAAAAGCAGAATTCTCTTCATCAAAATGATTCCAGCACTTCACCATATCTTTAGAAACAGACGCCTTTTCCCCTGCTTTTACACTTTTAAGAATCGCATACTGATTCCCCCGAATTAAAATAACTCTGGAAAAATTATTCGAAGATGTATTCGTGATATTGCCATAAAAACTTGTATACGTTGTAAAAATATCCTGCGTAAATACTTCCTTTTCCAAGGCGCTTTTTGTATTGCCTGATAATTTCAAAATTCTTGAAGTTCCTGGCACACTCTCTTCAAAGGCAACATCAAAGCCTTTTTGTGTATTATTAATCGTAATATCTTCTCCGGAAGTTTTTATATTTTTTCCTGCAATCGTCCGGTAATTATAATCCATCGGTATGACGGAAGTAATTGTCGAAAGAAAATTCACATTACCCTCTACTCCCTCATCATTTTGATAGAGAAAATAAATATTTTCCTGCTCCTTCTCACTGTCCGTCACACGCAGCGCGGAAAAATAGCTATCGCCAGAGCTTTTCATTCCCCTGGAACGGATAAATAATCCAACGGTAAAAACCAATGCAAGTACAGGAACTATAATCCAGATGTATTCCCTTTTTTTGATTTTACACAAATAATAATATGCGATAGTTACCATCAGCAAAATATAGAAAATAAAAAATACCCCATAAAAAAACGTATTCGGAAGCTGTGACTTCATAAATGCATATAATGCCTTTTTTACATACCAAAGACTCGTATCGCTGCTTTCGGTATCTTCATCTTTTCCCATAAAATGAGAAAGAATCTCTACTGCTGCTTTATCTCTCACACTCCATTGTAAAAATGCAGAATTTGTCAGGCTAAAACGAAGGATTGAAATCTTTCCGCTCCCTACTGCTGCAGTATAACCTATTTCTGGTTCGAAATCCCCGTAAGCTTCCCATTCATATTTTTGTGAAAGCTGAAGATTACTCATAAGAATCGGCAATTCCTGTACTATATTATCCGCATCTGCCAAATAAAGTTCAGAAACGCCGACATCTTCCTGTATAATTCCAAATATCTTTTCCAGCCCCTCAAAAGAATCTATCTGCTGGCCGCCCCCGGCAATCAGTAGTTTCCCGCCTGACTTCAACCAGCTTTTTAAAGCACTTTTTTGTTTTCCAGACAAACTTTTCGTATCAAAAGAATCAATGATCATTCCATCTAACCCCTGAAACTCTTCTTCTGTCTGTGGAAAACTATTTTTTGAATAGCAGACCACCTTCACTGACTCTTCGTCCGATTCTTCTCCTATTTTAAGACTGTTTAAATAAGACAACTCCTTTGACTGTCCACTCAAAACACCAATGAGATTCTCCGCCTGTTCTGAAAATGCTCCGTTCCGATTCTTCGCATCAGAAAAAGAGACATCTTCTGACAATTCCGTAACACCAAAAGAATCCATAATTTCAAAACAAATTGCAGAAGGATCACCAAGTTGCGGAACATTTAAAACAATCTTTTCCTTCTCTCCTGCCTTACATTTCACTGCAGACTGGTAGGCAATTCCCTTGCCATTTTCTCCCGGAAGAGTGACTTTCATTACCCCGGTAAAATCTTTCTCTGCAGCAAAGATATCTAAAGTAACCGGCATCTCCTTATCTTTGGCAACATAACCTGCCGCCCCAAAAGTTACTGTTCCCGTACAATTACTCGTCTTAAACTTATAACAATAGCCATTCGTCCCTTTTATTGTCTTTTTATTCCACTCTACTACTTCACTCTGACTACGCTGTTGGTGCCGACAGCCATAGAACCAGAAAACAACCGAACAAAGCAGTACAAGAAGCAGTAATATAATTTTTTTGTAAGTACGGAACAAATCATTAATCATTTTGTATCCCTCGTATCTTTGCTATTATTTTCCGGTATTTGGCATATGAGCCTGCACAACCGGAAGTTCTATCTGGAATCTGGTTCCTGACTCATCGCTGGTCGCCCAGATATTTCCCTCATGAAGGTTGATAATGTTCTTTGCTATTGCCAGCCCAAGTCCTGTACCTCCAGTCTTTAATGATCTTGAGTTTTCCACCCTGTAAAACTTATCAAAAATCTTGTCCAGGTCTTTTGCCGGAATAATCTTTCCGTAATTGACAATTGCCACAAATGCCTTCTTATCTTTTAAACCGGTATGCACTTCTACCAGCTTTCCATCAGCCCCATATTTAATCGCATTCGAAATCAGATTGCCAATCGCTCTTGCAAGCAGCTCGCCATTTCCCTCAATATTCAATGCCCCCTCATAAAAATCAGTACGGCATTCCAATTGATGGTCCATGAAGCTTGGATAAAATTCATCAACTAACTGAGGCACAAAAAGATTCAAATCAAGAATCTCCTTCTTTATTTTGACCTTGTTCCTGTCATATCTCGTATAATCAAATAAATCCTTAACCAAAGTTTCTAACTGCTTTGCCTTTGAAGATACAATGCCAAGATACTTCTGTTTTTGTTCTTCCGTAAGAAAATCTCCCTGTGTCAGCAAATCCAGATAACCAAGTATTGAAGTAAGCGGCGTACGAAGATCATGTGCTACATTCGTAATCAATTCGTCCTTCGTCTTTTCCACTGCCTTTTGTGCTTCCATCGTCTCATAAAGATTATGACGCATCTCGTTAATAGACGCTGCGATTTCTGAAAATTCATCCTCTCCACGGACAGGAATCTCCTCCATCAAATCACCAGACTTCATACGTTCCACACCGCTGATAATTTCTCTTACATACGTTACAAACTTATTTGATATGAGAATAAAATAAATAATCAGAAGCAATATCGTAAATATAGCGATAACCCAGGCATCCAGTGCTATCGACTGTGACATCGTAAATGTGCCAAAGGACATTTTTCCCTGCCCGGATGCTCCCCACACCTTCTTATATTCACCAGCTATAATCTCCGTCTCATATAAATAGATTCCCATAAATATAAGACCTTCCGTTATAAAGGTAGCAATCAGGCTGAAAAACATGTACATGACCATCTTAAAACGGAAGCTTTTAAATCGTTTAACCTTCAATTTTGTAACCTACCCCCCATACAGTTTTTAAAATCTTCGGGCTTCGGGAGTTATCTTCTATCTTCTCACGCAGTCTTCGTATATGAACCATAACAGTATTATTTACTTCGTATACCTTCTCGTTCCAAACCTTTTCAAAAATTTCATCAGTGCTGAATACTCTGTCTCTGTTTGAGGCTAATAAATATAAAATATCAAATTCAATCGGAGTCAGTGCAACTTCCTTGCCGTTCTTCTTCACTACATGGGCCGCCTTGTTAATCGTAAGATCCTGAATCTCAATCTCATCCTTGCTGGCTGGCTGCTGTTCTTCCCCTAACTGAATTGTTGTGTAACGCTTCATCTGAGACTTCACTCTCGCAAGAAGTTCTAATGGATGGAACGGTTTCGTAAGATAATCATCCGCTCCCGTTCCAAATCCGACAATCTTATCCATATCTTCTGCCTTCGCTGACAAAATAAGAATCGGGATATTGCTTGTCTTTCTTATCTCACGGCAGACTTCTAATCCATCAATTCCCGGCATCATAATATCGAGAATAAGCATACGGACTTCCGGATGTTCCTTCAATGTCTGTAAACACTGCTCCCCATCCGAAGCTTTCAATACCTGATATCCATCATTCACCAGATAAATCTCCACAAGATCCGCAATCTCTTTATCATCATCTACTACGAGAATACTAGCATTCTTTTCCATATCTTTACCCTTCCTTCACGTCTTTTTTTGTTTTATATTCTATCATAAAATGAATATAAAAGTCCTTACAAACTTCTTACCTTGACATTTTTCACCTTATTTGCTAGAATGATGAGCGATGCTTTTTGCATCTTATATTGTTTTTAAGAGTCGGATAAATGATCGCTTCCCTTAGTTACCGAAAGGTCTGGGAAGAGGAAAGTCCGGGCTTCACAGGGCAGGGTGCCGGATAACGTCCGGTGGAGGCGACTCCAAGGCCAGTGCAACA
>ENA-OPDD01000626-OPDD01000626.1-human-gut-metagenome-genome-assembly--contig:-NODE-626-length-25805-cov-2.619262_pt1 | contig 25805 bp, 17 predicted proteins | sample MGYA00241574_ERZ501499 | MGnify/ENA primary metagenome ERZ501499 (study PRJEB25962, sample SAMEA2042576) | human gut metagenome | biome: human gut; feature: human-associated habitat; material: faeces...
GGTCGGTGCCGGCGCGGCGCTTGTCGCCCGCCGTCGGCGCGAGCCCCGGCGCTGAATCAGCGGATCGGCATATGATGCCGGTCGGTCACCTATTCGGTGGCCGGCCGACTTTTTGTTGACTGCCGGGGCCTCACGCGGGAGGTGAAGTCCACCCATCCCGCCAAAGTCCCATTTGAGTGTCTTCGGATGGGACGTTCGCCGGAACAAGTCGAAAGGAACCGGGGCCGGGACTCATGGGCTGGCGCATTGCCAGTCGGCCCTGTGTTCGTGTCGCGTGGGATGATGGTGGCATGGTGACATCGAACGTTGTGGAGTTTGCGGGGAAAGTGCGCATGCCGCGCCTCGGCATGGGAACGATGGCGCTCTCTATCGAGGGGCGCCCGGACCGGGCGACGGCCATCGGCACGATCCATGCCGCGCTTGACGCCGGAGTGCGTTATCTCGACACCGCATGGTCGTATTATCTGCCAAGCGAACCGGGGCCTGACGGTACAGGCGTGCCGCGTGATTTCGGGTACGGCGAGATGCTGGTTCATGCGGCGCTCGCCAGTTGGAGCGGTCCGCGCGATGAGGTTCTGGTCGCCACGAAGACTGGTTATCGCCGAACGCTGGAAGTGACGAACCGCGACGCGGAAGATCCTCAGCAATCCCCGGGCGACGGCGCGATCGCATCCGCATCCGAGCGACAGCACCTGCAGGCGGCCGGCAGCCGGTACGGGTGGATGGCCGACTCGCGCCCGGAGACGATGATTCGTGACGCGAAGGAGTCCGCTCTCCGCCTCGGCGTCGACGCGCTCGATCTGTTGTATTCGCATGGCCCTGACCCCGCGGTTCCGTATGAGGATACGGTCGGCGCGCTGAAAACCTTGCTGGATGAGGGCGTGATTCGGTTCGCCGGCATCTCGCGCGTGGACAATGCGCAGATTGACACCGCCCGTGGGATTCTCGGCGACCGTCTGATTGCGGTGCAGAACCAGTTCTCGCCATCGCATCCCGACCCCGAGCATACGATGGGTCACTGCGCCGATCTCGGTCTTGATTTTGTGTGCTGGTCACCGCTCGGCGGGTTCCTGGACGCATTCGACAGTCATGCGTATGATCCGTTCCGCACGGTCGCAGCGGCCCGCGGCGTCTCGTACCAGCGTGTGGTGCTCGCGTGGGAGCTGACCAGATATGACCGTCTGTTCACCATTCCCAGTGCCCGCAACCCGCATGAGGTCCGGGACTCGTTCGCCGCAGTCAATCTCACGCTCGCCCCTGAGGAGCTGTCTTTGCTGCCGTGAATCAACGCTATGAGTCACCGTCATAAATACGGAACAGGCTCGTCGTCAAACGAGCCTGAGATACATGCTGGTGGTTCCGGGAATCGGTTGAAAACCGAAATGCGCATAGAACGCGCGTGCTTTATCGGCGTAAGGTTCCACAATGAGCGCACGTGACCCTAGTGCGCCGCTGACGGATCGTGCTCGCAGTGCCGAATATGCACTCAGCGTGTAGAATCCCGCCGGTTCACCTGACGCAGTGAATGACACGTACGCGACGGCCGTCCCATGCTGGGCCGATGACGGTGCGCGTTGTGCGGCCCACTTGTCGATGAACGGTACTCCACAAGAGAACTTCCCCATTCTCTCTTCCGGGCCGAGCTTGCGCGGACGTTGGAAATGATGGATCATGCCCACTGCGGATCCCTTTCCATGAGTTTTCGGCTGCTGGCGGAACCGGCTGATCCAATGCCTGTATGAAATCTTCGAATGCCTGTGATTCCAGATGCAGGACGGTTGCTTCTTCTATATCCTTACGGGCTGATTCCAGGAGATGGCGAGTGGTCCATTGCGTGAGCGTGCTGCCGGTCAGCTCGGCGGCACGCTCGATGAGCTGCCGTTGCGCATCCGTCAGTCGAATGTCAAGCCGGGACGTTTTCTGTTTCGATACCGTTTGCTTCGTTAGTGTCGCCATAGAATTGTTGTACGGAAAAATGCGTGCAGATCAACTTTAGTAGCAGGGGGTAATCGCGGACATATAATCACATACTGTAAATTGTTTACGGTGTGAGATAATATTACAGATGTTTGCACGATGTATATGCCGCTGGAATGTATTGGCGGTACTCCGCGGAGCGCGGTAGTGCGGCAATGGTCGAATCGGAAGGCGGTGCGAAATGGGTTTTGAGCGGGAGGCGCTCAGCGAACTGTACGCCAGCGTGTGGGGCAACCGTTCCAAGATGCAGAAGGAGTTCGCGCGCGGTGCGCATGGCGAGCCATTCATTCTGCACGAGCTCGCACTGCGCGGCACCATGACGCCGTCGCAGCTCGCCAGTTCGCTGAAGGCCAGCTCCGGCCGCATCTCCACAGTGCTTGCCGCTCTGGAGAAAAAAGGGTTGATCACCCGAGACATCGACCCGGACGACCGCCGCATCATCCGCGTGAACCTTACGGATGCCGGGCGAGAGCGGTCCAAGTGCGACTTGGAGGAGATGCGTTCGGCAATCTGTTGGATCTTCTCGCAGATGGGGGAGCGGCGCACGCGCGAGTTCGTTGATCTGCTGTCGGAGTTCTCGACATACATGGCCATCTGCCATCCCGGCGCGCCGCGCCCGACCCCCGATGAGGTGCGGGCCGCGTTCGCCGAGCGTGACAGGCGTGTCGCCGATCATATGCGGACCGAGCGCGCGAAGGCCGGCGAGGAGTAGCTTCTTCCGCCGGCTGCGGATGACGTGGGGGACGGCGTGCGTGCCGTGTCTCTCGTGCGCAGCCAGCGCAAAGCGCGCCATTCACAGCGAATACACAGAATAATGCGTAATATCTTACACTGTAAGTAATCTAACAACAGAAACTAATTCGAGCATCGGATATCGATGCCGCGGCAAATAACGTAACCAATCACCAACAAAACACAAGGGGAAAGCCAATGCTTCGCATCCTGAAATACCTCTCCAAAGCGGAGATCGGTCAGATGCTCATCGCCCTGGTGACCATCGTCGGGCAGGTCTTCTTCGACCTCAAACTGCCCGATTACATGTCAGACATCACCACGCTCGTCGAGACGCCGGGCAGCGCGATGAGCGACATCTGGATCGCCGGCGGCAAGATGCTGCTCATCTCCCTCGGCTCCGTCGCCTGTGCCATCGTCACCGGCTACATCTCCGCACGCGTCGGCTCGTCATTCACCCAGCGCCTGCGCTCGCTCGAATTCCGCAAGGTCGAATCCTATGGCCCCGCCGAAATGAGCAAATTCTCCACCGCGAGCCTCATCACCCGCTCCACCAACGACATCACGCAGATCCAGATGTTCATCACCATCGGCCTGCAGCTCATCGTCAAGTCGCCGATCATGGCCGTATGGGCCATATGCAAGATCGCCGGCGAAGGTTTCGAATGGACTCTCGCCACCGGCATCGCCGTCGTCATCCTGCTCGTCGCCGTCGTCATCATGATGGCCATGGTCATGCCCAAGTTCAAAGCCATGCAGCAGCTCACCGACAACATCAACCTCGTGGCCCGCGAAAACCTCACCGGCCTGCGCGTCGTGCGCGCCTACAACGCCGAGGACTACCAGGAGGCCAAGTTCACCAAGGCCAACAAGGACCTCACCGACACGCAGCTGTTCACCAACCGCGTCATGGCGTTCATGATGCCGCTGATGAACACCGTCCTGAACGGCCTGATGCTCGCCGTCTACTGGATCGGCGCCTATCTGATCGACGCCGCCGGCCTGACGGACAAGCTCAACGTGTTCTCCAACATGGTCGTCTTCTCCAACTACTCCGTGCAGGTCATCATGAGCTTCCTGCTGATGAGCATGGTATTCGTGCTCTGGCCGCGCGCCGACGTGTCCGCGCAGCGCGTGCTCGAAGTCATCGACACCGAGCCGATGGTCACCGACGGCACGCAGGACGCGGGCAAGCCGGGCGAGGAAGGCGAAATCGAATTCCGCAATGTGAGCTTCGCCTACCCCGACTCGCGTCACGCCATGCTCGAAGGCGTCAATTTCAAGGCGAAGAAGGGTCAGACGGTGGCGTTCATCGGCTCGACCGGCTCCGGCAAATCGTCCCTCATCAACCTCGTGCCGCGTTTCTACGACGCCACGCAAGGCGAGGTACTCGTCGACGGCGTCAACGTGCGCGACTACAAGCTGAAGGCGTTGCGCGACAAGATCGGCTACGTGCCGCAGCAGTCGTTCCTGTTCAAGGGAACGATCGCCAGCAACGTCGCGTACGGAGATACGGACCGCGACGACGACACCGTGCGCCGCGCATGCGACGTCGCGCAGGCGACGGAATTCATCGACAAAAAGCAGAAGAAGTACGATTCCGGCATTTCGCAGGGCGGTTCCAACGTTTCGGGCGGGCAGAAGCAGCGTCTGTCGATCGCACGCGCCGTCTACCGTCATCCGGAAATCCTGATCTTCGACGATTCCTTCTCCGCGCTCGACTTCAAAACCGACCGTGCCGTACGTGACGCGCTCGAAAAGGAAGCGAAGGATTCCACGAAACTCATCGTCGCGCAGCGCATCGGCACCATCATGAATGCCGACCGCATCATCGTGCTCGACGACGGCAAAGTGGTCGGCCAGGGCACGCACGAGGAACTGCTCGACACGTGCGAAGTGTATCGGCAGATCGCCGAATCGCAGTTGAGCGAAGACGAACTGAAGCGCTGAAAGGGGGAGACATGCCAAGAGGAATGGGACGCGGCCGTGGGGCCGTGGAAAAGCCGAAGGACTTCGGCGGAGTGATGAAGAAGCTCGTGAAATTCTGCAGCCGGTACATTCCGGTGATGATTCTCGCGCTGGTTCTGGGCGCTGCCGGCACGGTGTGCCAGATCATCGGCCCGGACAAGCTCAAGGACATGACCAACGAGATCACGAAGGGTCTGCCGGCCATGGTGCACGGCAAGCCCGTCATGAATTCGATCGATATGGACGCGGTGTCGCGCATCGCATGGCTGCTCGTCGCGCTGTACGTCGGGTACGCGCTGCTGAGCTACCTGCAAAGCTGGCTGATGGCCAACGTCACGCAACGCACGGCACAGCAGCTGCGTGAGGCGATCAGCCAGAAAATCAATCGCCTGCCGCTGAAATATTTCGACAAAGTCAGCTACGGCGACGTGCTGAGCCGCATCACCAACGACGTCGACGCGATCGGACAGACGCTCGGCCAGTCGGTCGGCTCGCTGATCACTTCGATCACGCTGTTCTTCGGCGCGCTCATCATGATGTTCTACAACAACGTGACCATGACGCTGTGCGCCATCGGCTCCGCGCTGCTCGGCCTGATCATCATGGGCGTGATCATGAAGGTGTCGCAGAAGTACTTCACCCGCCAGCAGGTGGCGCTCGGCGACGTCAACGGCCACGTCGAGGAAATGTACACCGGCCACACCGTGGTCAAGGCATACTGCGGCGAGGAACGCTCCATCGAGCAGTTCGAGAAGTACAACAAAGACCTGTACGTGTCCGGCTGGAAAAGCCAGTTCCTGTCCGGCCTGATGATGCCGATCATGAACTTCGTCGGCAACTTCGGCTACGTGGTGGTGTGCGTGGTCGGCGCGGCGCTCGCCATGGACGGCAAGATCGAATTCGGCGTGATCGTGGCGTTCATGATGTACATCCGCCTGTTCACGCAGCCGCTGTCCCAGTTCGCGCAGGCGTTCCAGAACCTGCAGCGCTGCGCGGCCGCATCCGAACGCGTCTTCGGCTTCCTTGAGGAGCCGGAACTGTCCGACGAAACCGGCAAGCACGCGACTCTGCCCGCGGTGCGCGGTCAGGTATCGTTCGACCATGTGCGCTTCAGCTATCCCGATTCGCCCGACAAGGTAATCATCAACGACTTCTCCGCGTCCGTGAAGGCCGGCCAGAAGGTGGCCATCGTCGGCCCGACCGGCGCCGGCAAGACCACCATGGTCAACCTGCTGATGCGCTTCTACGAGATTTCCGGTGGCACGATTTCGATCGACGGCATCGACACCAAGTCCGTGCCGCGCTGGAACGTGCACGACCAGTTCTCCATGGTGCTGCAGGACACGTGGGTGTTCCGTGGAACAGTGCGTGAAAACATCGCGTATTCGAAGAAGGACGTCACCGACGAGCAGATCGTGGCCGCATGCAAGGCCGTCGGCCTGCACCACTACATCATGTCGTTGCCGAACGGCTACGACACCGTGCTCGACGACAAGGCGTCGCTTTCCCAGGGCCAGCGTCAGCTGCTGACGATCGCGCGAGCGATGGTGGAGGACGCGCCGATCCTGATCCTCGACGAGGCCACCTCGTCTGTCGACACCCGTACCGAAGAGCTGATTCAGAAGGCGATGGACGCGCTGACCGTGGGCCGCACGAGCTTCGTGATCGCGCACCGTCTGTCCACCATCCGCGACGCCGACATGATCCTGGTGATGAACGGCGGCGACATCGTGGAACGCGGCACACACGAGGAACTGCTCGCCAAGGGCGGCTTCTACGCCGACATCTACAACAGCCAGTTCACGCTGGCCGAGTGAGGTTGGTGTGCTGACTCGCTAAAAAATCCGGAGGGACCACCCCTCCGGATTTTTGCGTTTTGGCTTCGGCATTTTTATTGTGTTGCGCTGACGGGACGGCGGATTTACCATTGAGGTGACTGACGTCAATCGATTGACGTATTTGAAAATCACAAAGAAAGTGGGCAGTCATGAAAAGCATCGAAATCGGCAAATCGGCAGTGGTCGCATCGCAGGCGGCGCTCGGCGTGATGCGCATGGACGCGCTGGATGCGGACGCTGCGGCAGAAGTCGTGCGTACGGCCGCCGAGCATGGAGTCAACTTCTTCGACACGGCGGACATCTACGGATTCAACGTCAACCACGACCATGCCAGCTCGCGTGTGCTCGGCCGCGCGTGGAAGGACGCCGGGCTCAAGCGCGAGGACATCTTCCTGCAGACGAAGTTCGGTATCAACATCGACTTCAGCGACCCGAACAACGTGCACGCCACCCGCTACGACTTCTCCGCGAAGCACCTCATCACGCGACTCGACGAGGAACTGGAAGCGCTCGGCACTGACTATGTGGACTTCGCGCTCCTGCACAGGCCCGACACCCTGATGGAGGCCGAAGAAATCGTCGAAGCGTTCACCACCTTGCACAAGGCGGGCAAAGTGCGCCACTTCGGCGTGAGCAACGTGAACCCGTGGCAGGCGGAACTGCTGCAGTCCTGGCTCGGCGACGACCCGGCCATGAGGCTTGAAACGAGCCAGCTGCAGTTCGGCCTGATGCACGCGCAGATGGTCAGCGACGAGCTGATGACCAACTCCGGCGCCGAAGGCATGGTCGTGGCCAACCATTCGGACGGCCTGCTGTCCTACTCGCGACTGCGCCACATGACCATCCAGGCGTGGAGCCCGTTCCAGTCCGGCACGGAATACGGCCCGTTCGTAGGCAACGAGCACTTCCCGGAGCTGAACAAGGCACTGGACGAAAAGGGCGCCAAGTACGGCGTGAGCGCCAACGCCATCGCCACCGCATGGGTGCTCAGGCATCCGGCGAAGATCCAGATCGTGCTCGGCTCGATGAACCCCACCCGGCTGGGCGAAATGCTCGACGGCGCGGACATCGATCTCGACAAGCAGGATTGGTGGGACCTGTACGTGGCCGCCGGCAACCTCATTCCGTGAGTTTTGCTTGCGATTGGCCGGTTTGCGGTCTGCGATTGGCGGGCCGCCAACCGGCCAACCTGGCAATCAGTGACCGGTCGGCAATCAGAAGAAACGGCCGGGGAAACCGGCGCTGATGGTGGCGTGACGGTCGGCGTCCAACGTGGCGCAATCGAAAACAAAAACGCTGCGCAGTTCATTCGGGTCCGCAACGAACAGCGCCGTAGCCAACCCGTCCGCCACCGCAGTCGGATAGTCGCCAAATGACGCGGATTGCACTGCAACCCAGGCGGCTTCCGTTTGTTGCACGGGCAGGCCGTCGATGGCGTTGAGCAGGTGGTGAATCGCCAGATGCGTCTGTTCGTTCACCGCCACCTCCCAATGGCGACGGCTGGGCGCGCTCGCACAGAACGCGCCATCGCCGATCAGTGCGACGCCGACCGCGCAGGACGGATCATCCGGATCCTCAAGCGCCACACGGATCGGCTTGTTCGTGCGCGCCAGCAGATCGCCGCCCGCATCAATCACAAATTCCGGGGCAGCGCTTTCGCGTTTGCTGTTTGAGGTGGAAGATTGGCATGTCGGGTTGGTCGTTTCGGCTGACTTGACATGCGATGTGCGCGAAAGTTCTGAATCGGTGAGCAATCCGCCCAGCGAATCCACCAGATAACCCTTGCCGCACGCGCCGAAATCCACATGAACCGGACTGCGTGTAACCAATGTCGTACCACTCGAACGAACCACATCACGACCCCATACGGCCCGTCCGTGCAGCGCGCCCAGGCGCTCGCCGGCGTCGGCTTCAACGGTGAAACTCAGCGCGGAATCGTAACCGAGACGAATCAGGTCCTCGCCCACGCACGGGTCGATCGCACCGCGCGTGGCGGCGTGCAGCGCGTCGTACAAATCGAATAGCGGGCCGGCCCAATCGGGAAAATCGAAATGCCCGCCATGCTCCGCATTGCCGATGTGCGCAACCAGCGAATCAGCGCGAAACCGCGAAAGCGCATGCTCGTATTCATCGATGAACCGTTCCATCTCGCCGCGCAATTCCGCAGTGATCGGGCGAGGCGTCGAAATCAGCAACCCCGTGCCGAGCGCCTTGGGGAAAGCGGTGGTATACGGCATGCGCTGTGCGAGCGGTGCAATGGAGTCCATACCACGATGCTAGCGCGTGCCCGGCTTGGCGTAGTTCGTGCTTGGGCAACCTGATATGCGCTATATGTGGCATGAGGCATCGCCTTATTTTGACACCCCCGTAGCTTTGTATAGTTACGATTATACTAATCGTGATTATACAGACCGACGCTTTGGCATGGAGTTCGCTTCACGTTTTCGGGCGGACGGGGGTGTTGTGGAACGGCGGTGAGCGTCACAATGTGAGACGACACGCGGAAAACGGGAAAAATAAAAACGGCGGAATTCCAACGTTTTTCCATGCGCGATACAACAAGACCAATTAAAAATCAAGACTGTTATTCAAAAAAGTTTCGTTCTATCTTGGCTTCCGATGCGCGCTTCGTACGTCGGGTACGTCGGGGAAAGCGCGCCGAAAAGATTTGCGGAAGGAAGGTTCGACCCATGTCATCTCGCGTCGCGCAGCGCCACGCAGCCGGTTCCTACGATTCGTGCGATTCGCGCGTCTCGGCTTCCGGCCGTCTCGCCGCGCTCGTCGCCGCGCTGATGATCGCGCTCGCCACGCTGTTCGCCGGCACCGCGATGCCGCAGCAGGCGTCCGCCGCCGACGACAGCCAAACGAATTTCGATTCCTGGACCGCCGCTGCGCAGAACATCGCCAAGCAGCTCGCCACCGCCGAAAAAGACTACAACGACGGCGATTACGGCCAGGCCGGCACCGGCTTCCAGACCGCGCATTGGATCGGCTACGACGCCTCCAACTTCTCGAAGGCCGTCAACGACACCATTTCCGCCGACAAGCAGCAGGCGTTGCTCACACAGTTCACCGACTTGGAAGGCCTCGCCTACCAGCAGGGCCAGGGCGGCGCGATCGCCGGCAAAATCGATGCGCTGAACGCGGACCTCACCGCCACCGCGCAGACGCTCGATGGCAACGCGAACCTCGCCGACCCCAAGACCTACGCGAAGCAGCGCGCCGAACAGACCGCAGCCGAACGTAAGAAGCTCGACGCGGCCAAAAAGAACTCCTCCAAAGGCAAAGGCGACCGCACGTGGAGCGAAGTCGCCAGCGAAATGAACGTCATCCTCGACAAGGCATACAAGGCCGCCATCTCCGGCAAGGGCGCGGAAGGCTCCAGCCTCGTCAACAACGCGTACTACCAGTACTACGAGAAGCTCGGCTTCGAAAAGAACGTCATGAACGCCATCTCCGGCGACCGCGTCTCGCAGGTCGAATACCAGTTCAAAATGACCCGCAAAACCATGCGCGACGGCAGTTCAGACAAGGAAATCAAGAAGCTCGTCGACGACCTGAAAAGCTGGCTCGTCGAAGACGCGGCCACCCTCGACGGTGGCGCGGCCGGCAACGTCAACGCCTTCACCAAAGCCATCACCAGCTCCGCCGGACAGGCGTTCCTCATCCTGATCCGCGAGGGTCTCGAAGCGCTGCTGGTGGTGGCCGCCGTGGTGGCCTACCTCGTCAAATCCGGCAACCGGCGCTTCACCAAGTGGATCTACCTGGGCGTGCTCGCGGGCCTTGCCGGTTCCGGCCTGATCGCCGTGCTCTTCACGTTCCTGTTCGGCGGCTCCGGCCCGATTCAGGAAATCTCCGAAGGCGTGTGCGCGCTGATCGCCATGCTCATGCTGCTGTGGACCAGCAATTGGATGCTCAACAAAAGTTCCGTGGAAGCGTGGAACCGTTACATCCGCACCAAAACCGAGTCCGCCGTGGCCGACGCGCAAAACAAAGTCGCCGCCGGCGAAGGCGTGGGCCTGGGCATGGTCGTTTCGCTCGCCATGCTGAGCTTCCTAGCCGTGTTCCGTGAAGGCGCCGAAACCGTCATCTTCTACGAATCGATCTACTCGATGAGTCGCGACGCGCAAGGCATGTGGATCGGCGGCATCGCCGCGGGTGTGGTGCTGCTCGTCATCTTCCTCGTGCTGCGCTTCACCTCCGTAAAGATTCCGATTGGCCCGTTCTTCCTCGTTACGTCGATCCTGATGGCCGTGCTGGTCGTCATCTTCGCCGGCGGTGGCATCCACGCGCTCATCGAAGGTGACCTGATCGACGGCCACTACCTGTCCAGCGTGCCCACAAACGACTGGATCGGCCTGTATCCGTACGTCGAATGCCTTGCGGCACAAGCGATCGCGGTGATTGCCGTACTCGCGCTGTTCGCCGTCGGCTTCGCACGCAAACGCAAGTTGCGCACGCCTGACAATCGCAAGTGATACGCAAATTTTCCGAGATTTACCGATATTTTTTCCACATCCAACAACAAAGGAAAGAGAAATGAAGAACAAGAAGATCGCCGCTCTGCTCGGCATCCTGCTGGCCGGCTCCATGGCCTTCTCCCTGTCCGCATGCGGCAATTCCAACGATTCCGCCGCTTCGGACAAGTCCAGCGCCTCCGCGTCGGCTTCGAAGGCCGACGACTCCAGCAAGGACGATTCCAACGATTCCGCCGGTTTCGAAGAGATCCAGGTCGATGAGAAGCACTCCGACCAGGAATGCGGCCCGCTGACCGTCAACGCCGTGTACTTCCAGCCGATCGACATGGAACCGTCCGGCATGGGCCTCAAGGCCGCCGATGCGAGCTTCCACCTCGAAGCCGACATCCATGCCAACCAGAAGGGCACCGAACTCGGCTACGGCAAGGGCGATTTCGTGCCGGACCTGACCGTCAACTACGACATCATCGACAAGACCTCCAACGCGTCCGTCGCCTCCGGAACCTTCATGCAGATGAACGCCTCCGACGGCCCGCACTACGGCGCCAACGTCAAGCTCGACAAGGCCGGCGCGTACAAACTCGTGCTGAAGATCGAATCCCCGGAGAAGAAGGGCTGGATGCTGCACGTCGATCCGGAGACGGGTGTGAAGGGACGCTTCTGGACGGAACCGATCGAGGTCACCTTCCCGGACTGGAACTATACGCCGCAGGAGTGGTGATCTCCTAGCGTAGCCCGTTCGCGGTTTCGGTATGCATTACCCGACACATTCAAGGCCGTTCGGCCAAGCTTACGGTCGGGCAATGCATACCGAAACCGCTCTCTCGCGTTTAGGGGGATGGATTCACCTCTGCGATTGTGGAGGGGGTCCGGGAAATCCTCGCATTTTAGGGGAGGGATGAGAGGGGGGACTCTTTGGGATGGGGCGGAATGGGAATCGTTGGGCTCTTTGAGTTGGGTTTTTGGATGAAAGGATTTTGGGATGCTGCTGCAGTTTGTGACGGTGTTGCAGGGGGTGTTGGCGCCGGCGCTGCTCGTCATGGCGTTGAGCGTCATGCTCACCGTCGGTGAGGGGCGTGACAAGCCTCTGAGCGCGTACTGGCGGCTGGCCGGTTTCGTTGTTGGATTCGCCGGCGCAGTCGTATTCGCCGCGCTGCGCGCCACCGCCGTCATCACGCAACGCACGTTCGTCAACTATCCGACCCTGTGGTGCTGCGTGATCCTCGACGTGGCCGTGTTCGTCATCGTCCTGTTCGCCCGCCGCATCACCGCCGACTGGCACAACCACCGCGCGCTGCTCGACATCGCGAATCTCGTTGCGGCGCTTGCGATCGCGGCCACCACCTTTCGTGCGCTGCCCGACGTGATTCTGCGACTGACGATCTTCGTCGAGCCGGGCGATCCCATCTTCACTTCCGACATGCTGTTGCGCGCGCTCGGCTTCGCTTTGGGCGCGGCCGTCGCAATCATCGCCGCGCTTATCTTCCGCACGATGCGTTCCACCGCCGTCCGCTGGTCGTTCACGACGGCGGTGCTGCTGTTGGTCGCGCTGTTGTTCGCACAGCATTTCACCGACCTTGCGCAGATCCTCCAATCCAAACGCATCGTCAGCTTCCCGACCGCCGCCTTCCTCGCGCTCGTGTGGGGCATCAACCATCAGCGCAGCCTGACCATCGCAATGGCGCTCGTCTTCGCCATTCCGGCAATCGCCAGCATCGTCATGGGCTTCAAAGTCAAGCCGGCCGGCGCCAACGAGGCGATCGCACGCACTCATATCGCGTTCCGCCGCCGCGCGAAAGCGGCCGGCGCGTTCAGCCTGGTCGCCATGATCTGCGTCACCGTGGCCCTGACGTACGGCGTCGCGCAAACGCAGAAAGTCGTCACGCTGTCGCCGCCGGAAGACTACTCGCTCGCCGACGGCGTGGCCACCATCAAATTCAGCCAGATTTCCGACGGCCATCTGCACCGCTTCGAATACCGCGCGAAGGACGGCACCTCCATGCGATTCATCATCATCAAGAAGAACGGCGGCGCGTACGGCGTCGGCCTCGACGCGTGCGACAACTGCGGCGACGCCGGCTACTACGAGAAGGACGGCAAAATCATCTGCAAGAAGTGCGATGTGGCCATCAACCTCGCCACCATCGGCTTCAAAGGCGGCTGCAACCCGATACCGTTCGACTACCAGGTCAAGCCGGGCAAAATCGTCATCCAAACGTCCACGCTCGACGCGCTGTCGAGCCATTTCCAGTGAGTGCCGAGAAAGGTAAGGGGGTGCCATGTTCTTCCTGAAAATGATCTCTCACTCGTTCAGCCGGCAGTTCAAACGCCGTCTGCTCATCGCCGTCACCGTGTGCCTGTCCGCCACCGTCAGCGTGGCCATGCTCGGCGTGGTGTTCGACGTGGGCGACAAGCTCAACGCGGAGCTGAGCACGTACGGTTCGAATATCGTCGTGCAGCCGAAGTCCGACGCTGTGGTGAGCGATTTGTACAATACCGGCGATTCTGCTGGCTCGGCTTCGGGTAGTTCGTCCGGTTCGGACGGGGGTTCCACTTCCGACGGCTCGGCTGCGGCGGACAGCGCCGACCCGACCGCGTTTCTGAAGGAGTCGGACGCGCAGAAGATCAAGACCATCTTCTGGGCGTTCAACATCACCAATTTCGCGCCGGAATTGAACATCCACGCGGATGCGGGGTGTGTCGGTTCGGGGGCTGGTTCGGCTGGCTCTGCTGGAACGGCTGGTGCGTCAGGTGCGGCTGCTTCCGCGGCGAAATGCAAGGCGACCAACGTGCCGATCGTGGGCACGTGGTTCGCGAAAACCCTGCACATGGACTCCGGCGAGTCCACCGTGGCCGGCATGAACGGCATGCGCTCATGGTGGAAAATCAACGGAACCTGGCCGAAAGACGACAGCGAGCAGGCGATGGTCGGCAGCGCGCTCGCCGCGAAACTGGGCGTGAACGTCGGTGACAGCGTTACGCTCGACAAGACGATCGCCGTCGGTGCGGACGACAATACGAACGGAGGTACCGGGAAAACCGGCAAATCCTCCACCGAACGCAATCGCGTGAAAGTGAAAATCGTCGGCATCTTCGATTCGGGCGATTCCGACAACAGCGCCATTTATATGCCGTCCATCGCCGCGCAAACGCTTGCGAATCTGCCGAATTCCATCGACAAGATTGAAGTCAAGGCGCTCACCACGCCCGACAACGACCTCGCGCGCAAGGCGTCGAAGAATCCGAACGCGCTCACGCAGGACGAGTGGGAGACGTGGTATTGCACCGCGTATCCGTCGTCGATCGCGTACCAGATCGAAGAGGTGCTGCCGGGCGCGGTGGCCAAGCAGGTGCGCCAGGTGGCCGCGCTGCAGGGCGATGTGCTGAACAAGACGCAGGCGGTGATGGTGCTGATGACCGTGCTGTCGCTGGTTGCCGCCGCGATCGCCGTGGCGAACCTGATGGCCGCGTCGATTGGCGAACGCGGTTCGGAATTGGCGCTGTTGAAGGCGATCGGCGCCACGGACGGCGCGGTTTCGCGCCTTATGCTCGCCGAAACGGCGGTGATTTCGCTGGTTGGTGCGATTGCCGGCGCTCTGCTTGGCTCGGGCGTTGCACAGATCGTGGGGCACGTGGTGTTCGGCTCGGGCATCACCATGCGTCCGATGGTGTTCGTGTTGGTTTTCGTGTTGCTGGCGGTCACTGTGCTCGTGGCCTCGCTTTCGTCGATTCGGGCGATTCTGGGCTTGCGTCCGGCGGAGGTGCTGCATGGTAGGTGAGTTGTGCTTGGCTTTCGTAGGGGGTGTGCGATGACGAATCGCAAGATGTTCTTCACTATGCTGTGGGGCGCGGTGTTCCGCCGTCGCTCCCGTGCGATGATGGCCGTGATCGCGTCGCTCGTCGGCGCGGCCACGCTGTTCTGCCTTGCATCCGTGTGCGTCGCGGTGCCGCAGCAGATGAACGAGGAAATGCGCGCGTACGGCGCGAACCTGATCGTCACGCCCGCGTCCGCAACGGGCAAATCGCAAGGCATCGATACTGCAACCGTACGCAACGTGACGGCGCTCATCGGCGCCGGACACAGCGTGAAATCAGCCGCATACCGGTATGAGAGCGTGCGCATCAATTCCGCGCCGTACACCATCGCCGGCGTGGACGTGAAAGCCGTCCGCGCGCTCAATCGCCATTGGAACGTGACGGGCGATTGGCCCGGCTCGGGCAACGTGATGGTCGGCCGCGACGTCGCCGACGCGCTCGGCGTGAAAGTCGGCAGCCGTGTCACCATCGGTTACCGCGCCGCCGACGCGTCTGCTTCAGCGTCTTCTTCCGCGTCCGCAAAATCCGATTCGGACGAATCAACTGAAACGGCAGAATCGTCCGCGCAGGGCACGCAGAGTACACAAACTACGCAAGGCGGACAGACCACGCAAGCCACGGAAAACGGCCGCGTCTCGTCCGACATCATGGATAACAACGGCACCGAATTCCGTATCGCTGGCATCGTCGACACCGGCGGCAACGAGGATTCCATCATCTACGCCACCACCGCGGACATGGCCAAACTCGCCGGTTCCAAGCGCGGCGCCGACGTGGTCGAATACTCGGTGAACGCCATGGGGGATGAGCTGAACGCCATCGTCAACAGAATCAACAAAAATACAAACACTGCCGTCAAAGCGCAGACCGTCACCAAAATCACCTCGTCCGACACCCGCATCATCGCCATGCTGCAGACCCTGTTCTGGATTGTCTCGCTCGTCGTGCTTGTGCTGACGCTCGTCGGAGTGGGTACCACCATCAGCTCCATTGTGAGCCAGCGTCGCAACGAAATCGGCCTGCGCAAGGCCCTCGGCGCCGATTCACGCGCCATCGGCGTCGAATTCTACGTGGAATCCGGCATCTACGGCTTGATCGGCGGTCTGCTCGGCACTGCTATCGGCTATGTGCTGGCGCGTGTGCTGTGCGCCACCGTCTTCGGTCGCGCGATCGGCTTCGACTGGCTGCTCGGCGCCGGCTCGCTGCTGCTGAGCGTGGCGATCGCCGTCATCGCCTCCATTCCGCCGGTCCGCCGCGCCACCCGTATCGACCCCGCCATCGTTTTGAGGGAGGAATAATCATGGACAACGAACATATGCTGCTGGAACTCGACCACATTTCCAAGATTTACGGCGATCTGCACGCCGTCGACGACCTGAGTCTGACCGTTCCGCAAGGGCAATGGCTGGCGATTGTCGGCTCGTCCGGTTCCGGCAAAACCACGCTGATGAACATGATCGGCTGCATGGATACGCCGTCGAAGGGTTCCGTCATGCTCGAAGGCCGCCGGCTGGAGGATCTGAACGCCCGCCAGCTCGCCGATGTGCGCAAGAACATGATAGGACTCGTGTTCCAGAAGTTTTACCTCGTGCCGCATCTGACGGCGGTGGAGAACGTGATGGTGGCGCAATACTACCATTCTGTAGTCGATGAGAAGCAGGCGATGGAAGCGCTGGAACGAGTGGGATTGAAGGAGCGTGCGCATCACCTGCCCGGCCAGCTGTCCGGCGGTGAGCAGCAGCGCGTGTGCATCGCCCGAGCGCTCATCAACTGCCCGAAGCTGATTCTCGCCGACGAGCCGACCGGCAATCTCGATGAGAGGAATGAGAAGATCGTGCTCGACCTGTTCCGTCAGCTGCACGAGCAGGGCACTACGATCATCGTCGTGACGCACGATGCGCTCGTCGCCTCCTGCGCGCAACGCGAAATCATGCTCAACCATGGTGTGCTCGTCGGTGAACAGTGGAATGACGAGGAGGCGAAACGTGCGTACGAGGCGGCCGGTGGCAAGCCTGCGCACACCGGTTCCGCCGAGGAAGGCGCACAGAACGGCGGTGTCGCGATTTTGTTCGCCGACCCTACGAAGGCCGCAAAAACCGGAGATACGGACGCGGACGCCGACGGCACGGAAGGGGAGCGCGCATGAGCGCCGCACAATCGAACGCAATCAAAGTCATCGCACTGTCCGCGGCGAGTATCGCGCTGTTGTCGGCATGCGGCGAACCGAAGGCAACGCCGATGGACGACGAATACGCCGGCAATTCCGGTGAAAGCGTGCAATCGCAGGAAGAGAAGTCGAAAACTGACGGCAAGGCGTCCGGTGACACGGCAGACGACGGCGACGCCACCAAAAACCGTGCCGACGCGAATTCCGCAACATCCGACAAGCAGGACACCGGCAACTACGCGGATGGCGACTACTCGATCAACGGCCAGTACGGGCCGGTCGGCGAGGACACCATCGACGTGCATCTGACCGTTAAGGACCAGAACGTGACGGCCGTGGAAATCGTTGGACATCCGTTCACGTCCATCTCCAAAAAGCATCAGAACGACTTCGCCAAAGCCGTGCCGGACGCGGTTGTCGGCAAGCCGTTGAAGGATCTCAAAGTCGACAAGCTCGCCGGTGCCAGCTGGACCTCCGAAGCCTTCAACAAGGCGTTGGAAGTGGCGCGTCAAGAAGCGTCAATCCAATAGCCCATTCCTTCTGAAACCGACACGGCATGCCCGTCTTGCGTCGGTGCGGACGGTTTTCCTGTGGTTACCGTGCGGATTCGGCGCATACGTTCGGCCAGAGCAACGTGGCCATGTTCTCGGCCCAGGAATCAGGCTTGCGTTCCTTGCCGGATTGCCGTTCCCCTCCGGCTTCCTGCCCCGCCAACGCTTTGCAAGCCAGCATGGAACCCAGCACCGTGCTGAACAGGAACGTGTAGTCCAAACGGTTTTGAAACACTCCGTCGGCGATGCCACGTTCCATGAACCCCACGAACCGTTCTTCGGCCGGCGCCAGCACTTGTGCTGCGATCGCCTTCAGCGTGGCGTTATCGGAAGACAGCACCACACCCACTGCTTTCAATCCGAGTTCGCTGTCGAAGCAGTCCTGGATGCGTTGCAGCATGGTGGCCAGTCCGTTCCGCGACGGCTTCAAATCGTTGAAATTCGGTAGTCCGGCAACTTCCGGTTGGATGCGTTGCAATAAATCGTCGGCGTTTCGGTAGCGTCGGTAGATTGTGGTCTTTGCTACCCCCGAACGTCGTGCGACCTCTTCGATGGTCACCGCTCCGATACCATCGGAAATCACTATCCCCAATGTGGCTTTCATGATTTTGCGGTCGGTTTGTTCCCGTAATCGCTCACGTCGGCCACGTGCTGTGCTGACGTCTTCCTGCGTGGTTTTTTGTACCGTCTTCCGCGTGACCTCTTGCGTGGTTCCTCTCATCATGCCGCGATCACTTTCGTGCTTTCCAGCTTGCTTACGTACCAATGGTTGAACTTGACCAGTGGAATGCGCAGTAGCAGGCCTATCAGCAGCAGCGGCGGAATGAACAGCAGTAGCGCGCTAATCGCAAACCAGTAATCGTTACTGTAGATTCCGCCGATCGCCGCGCGCATTGCTGTGATTGAATGCGTCGCAGGCAGGAACGGGCTGATGCCGCTGATGATTTTCGGCAGCACGGCCAGCGGATATGCGCCGTTCGCTCCGGAGATCTGCATGACGAGAAACAGCACGCCGATGGCTTTGCCGACGTTGCCGAAGCTGGCCACGAGCGTGTAGATGAAGAACGAGAACACTAGGCTGCTCACCCAGCCGGACAGCATGAACAGCAGCGGATGCACCGCCTGGACATGGAGGAACAGCAGACTGCCTCCCAAGGAGAACGTGCTCTGCAATAGTCCGATCACGCCGAACACACCGTAATGTCCGAGAAACAGCTGATGCGGTTTCGGGTCGCCGAGTTCCTTGCGCACCTTACGCGAGACGGTGGTCTTGAGCGTCACTGCCATGAGCAGCGAACCGACCCACAGCGGCAGGATCGTGTAGAACGGTGCCATCTGCGAACCGAAGTTCTTGACTGGGAACACCGCGTTGCGTTTCACTTTTACAGGGGCTGCAAGCGCGGCGGCCAACGAGTCGGTATTATCGCTGAGCACATCTTTGACGGCGCTCATATCGCCGCTGTTCAGCGCATCGGTCAATGTTCCTGTGAATGCGCCCAGTTTTTTGCCCGCGCCGGCCAGACTATCGGCGGTGGAATCCAACACGCTGCTGATGGCGGTCAGATTCTTATCCGCGGTCTTGGTGGTGCCGTTCAGATTGCCCAGCGCGCCTTTCAGATCGGCCGCTGTGGCATTGAGCGCGGTGGTGGTGCTGGTAATGGACGTGGCGATATCGTCAAGTTGCGGTTTCAGTTGGCTCTCATAGTCGGTTTTGATGCCACTGACGGACGTTGCCGCCTGCTGCGCCAGTTTCTTGATCTCCGCACGTTCGGCCGTGGTATCGCTTACTTTGGCGTCGATGTTGTCGGCGCTGCCATTCAGCGCCGATGCTAGGTCGTTGAGCTGTGTGATGGTGGTGCCGACGTTGGTTTTGAGATGGTCGATGGCGTTCCTCACCGCTTCCGGCAGCTTTTCGTTTGCGCTGAGCGCGTCGAGCGAATCATAGATCTGCTGGTAGCTTTGCGCCTGCTTGCTGATGTTCGTGGCCTGGTTGCGTAATGCGTTGGCGGTGTTGCCGGCCTGCGTGCCCGCATTGCCGAATAGGCTGTCCACATCTGCTTCCATGGCTGTGAAGCTGTTGGCGGAATCAGTCAGAGCCGTGCCCAGCGCGGTGGTGCCGGTCTTCAACGCGCCCGTCAGATCCTCCACGCCGCTGCCGGCTTGCTTGAGTGTTGTTCCTGCGCTTTTCGCATTGCCGCTGACATTGGCGATCAGACCGTCGGAGGACTCAAGCAGATGCCGTGCGCTTTGGGTCAGCGTGCTGAACGTGCGGAGCGTTCCGGAAGCGTCGGTGAGCGTTTCCGCGAAGTCGCTGATATTGCCGTTGAACTGCGTGAGTTGTTCCTGCGCGGCTGGCTTGTCGAGTTGGTTGGCGAGTTGCGATGCCACACTCAGCGCGGTGCTGGTCAGTGTTTCGGAGAACGTCTCGTTGACCTGCGCGCTGACCGTATCGGCGCCTTGGCCTGTGATCTTCGGAGCCAAGGCGTTCTTCTTTTCATTGTTGTAGTAGGCGATTTCGGCGTGGTCGCCATCGGATGCGAAGAACGTCATCATACGGGTGCTGAAGTTCTTTGGAATCACCACAGCTGCGTAATATTCGCCGGATTTGGTGCCGTTGATGGCTTCTTTTTTGGTGGTGAAGGTCCAGTCGAGCTGATCGTTGGAACGCAGCGTGTTAACCACTTGGTCGCCGATGTTGATCTTCACTGGAATGAGGTCGGACCGGTATCCGTCGTCCTCATTGGCTACGGCGAATTTCAGATTGCCGGTATTGGCGAACGGGTCCCAGCTGGCGGCCACGTTGAACCATGTGAAGATGCCGGGGATCACAACGAGTCCGATGACGATGATGATGGAGACGACGTTGCTGGTGATTCGCCGGATGTCGCCGACGAACAGTTTCCAGATGGTTTTCATGCGTTGCTCCTTTCCTCGGTGTTTTCGGCGGTCTCGACGGTCTCGGTAGTCTCGGTGGTGTCCGTGGTGGCATCGTTCGCGGCGGCGCTTGGACCGGTCGTCTGCATTTTCTGCATTTTCTGCACCAGTATGGCGATTCCGTCATCTTCATTGTGGTTGACGCCCGTCACGTTTTCCGTCGTTTCTTTGATGACGCTGGTATTGCGATTATCGGATGTCGTGCGTTTGCCGCTGGTGCGTTTTCGCGTTTTGCGCAGCAGTCTGTTCCGCCGTTCCTGTTGCGCCCGCTTTTTGCGACGGATGCGTGCCGCTTGGCGCTCCACCAGCATGGATTGGATCGATTCATCGCTCAAATGGCCGAGCTCCACTTGACGGTTCAGATTATCGCGCATGTATTCGATGACCATGAGGAAGCCCATGATGAGCAGAATCCAGACGACCCACGTGGCCAGTACCACCACTTTCTCTCCGTTGGTGAACGAGAACACCGCCGCCAGAGTGACCGGCACGACGAATCCGATCACCAGGGCTCCGCGCTTGAGTTTCGGGTACAGTTCCGCGAACCGACTTGCGCGTTCCTCGATCACCTCGCGGTAACCGCCTTTGTCGGCCAGCACCTGAATGGCTTGGGACATGTTGTATCCGCGTTCCGGAAGCTCCACTTCCTCGCCGATAATCATGTCGCTTTCCTTGATTTCGCGGGCGAAGAGTCGGTTGAGGTTGACCAACAGAGGACGGACCGCCAGACCGATGACGAACGCCATGGCGGCAAACAGCAGCAGCGTGCCGATCGCCTTGGTCCAATGGCCGTCGTAGAAGCCGGCGATGGTCTCGCGGAATGCGTCTATCGAATAGCTGAATGGCACGAACGGATAGACCATGCGGAAGAATTTCGGCATCATCTCGATCGGATACAGGCCGGAAGCGCCTGGAATCTGCACGATCACCAACGCCACGCACAGGCCCTTGCCGATGTGCATGAACGTGGTGGACAGCGCGTACGTGATGCTCAGATATACCAGCGATGTGATCATGCCGGTCAGTATGAACAGTGGCGCGCAAGCCGTCTGCACGCCGAGTATCAGATCGCCAACGGTGCAGATCGCGCCTTGAATGACGCCCATCGTGCCGAGCAACAGGTATCGGGCCAGATACTTTTCGGTTGCGGTCGGATCGAGACCCTCAAGCCCCTCGTCGTCCACCTCCACTTTGCAGATCACCACAAAGGCGAACGCGCCCACCCACAGTGCCAGATTGGTCATCAGCGGAGCCATGCCGGAGCCGTAGGAGTTGACGGGATACACGTTCTTCGTGTCGATTACGGTCGGGGACTCCATGAACGAGGCGATCTTATCCGCGTCAAGCGAGCCGCTGCCGGTCAACGATGCGAGCAGATCCGCAGTGCCCAGCGCCTTCAGGTCGGTGCTGACGGTGGTGAGCTTCGTCTCCATCTTCGCCAGCTGCTGGTCGGTTTGCTCAAGGCCGATGCGGGTGTCTGACGCCACTTGGTCGAGTTGGTCGAGCACGATGTTGGTTTGCCTGACCACGCTGTCCTGGCTGGTCACGGTGCCGGCAAGTGTTCCGGCCGTCCCAGCCAGCGAGCCCAGCGCGGAATTCAGTCGCGGCAGTGCGCCTGAATTGATGGCGTTGCGCGCCGTGCCTGCGCTTTTGAGCGAGTTCTGCGTGCCTATGTTGAAATCGGTGGACAGTTTGGATACGCTGCCGGCTGTGGCCTGTGTGTTCTCGCTCAGGGTTTTGAGGTCGGCGAGTGTTCCGGCTGCCGTGTTGTTGGTATTCTCCAGTTTGCTGATGATTTGCTGGTATTGCGCGTTGTCGCTGGCGGATTTGAGCTTCTCGAGCAGTTTCGCATTGCTGTCGGTGATGTTTTGCATGCCGGTCACCGCCTGCTGCGCCGATCCACTTGCCGCGGATACCGCCGACGAGATCTGGTTGATGCTGGCTGTGGATTGCGCCGTCGCTTGGGAAACAAGTCCGGATCCGGTTTCCAGCGCGCTGTTGGCGTTGGACGAAAGCGTGTTGAGCTGGGTTTGCGCTGTGCCGATGGCGGTGGATGCGCCTGCTAGTCCTCTGCCTGCGCTCGCCGCGGCCAGCTGCACGTCGTTCAGGGCATTGCGTGCTGCTTTTGTCTGCTGTGGCACATTGGCTAACTGGGTGTCGAGATCCGCGATTGCGGAGCGGATCGTGCCTACGTTCCGCTTGGTGTTGTCGAGTTCGCCGATGGTTTCGTTGGCGATGGCGTTGGTGTTGCCGCTGATGGTGCCGTTGGCCGAGTTGACGGCTTTGACGAGCACGTCGCTGACGGTGGAGACGAAGGTGTTGTTGACGGTGCGGTCGACCACGGTCGCGCCTTGGTCGGTGATTTTCGGCGAAATCGGACTCGCCTTCTCGTTCACGTAATATTCGAGCGTGGGGCGATGCTTGCTGTTGGTGACGACGTTGGCCAGATCTTCGCTGAAGTCGGAAGGGATGACGATTGCGGCGTAGCAGTCGCCCGACTCCACCGCTTCCATCGCATTGGCTTTGCCCATGAACTCCCAGCCGAGCTGGTCGTTGCTCTTCAGCGTGCCTTCGATTTGATCGCCGAGATTGACTTTGCCAAGCAGCGCGTTGTCTGTGCCTTCGTCCATGTTGGCCACGGCCACTTTGATGCTGTCCGTGTTGCCATAGGGATTCCAGAACCCGTAGATGTTGAACCATGCGTATAGCGGGGGAATGAGAATCAGGCCGATCATAATCACCCACGCGGCGGGTACGGTGACCAATCGTTTGAAGTCACGGCGCAGGATCTGCAGTACGTTGTGCATTGTCTCTCCGGTTTGGCGAATCAATTCCCTTATATGGCGATACGTGTTCCGTAGCGCTACGCGGTTCGTATCGTATACCGTGCTCTTGGACAAAGCCAACACGTATTCGCTCAACGCATCAACGTACCGCTTGTGTGATGGAATCGCTATTCTTGCTCGTCTGTGGCCAAAAGAGGCTGTCGGCAACGTCTACCTGCGAATCCGTGCCCCCGACCTCTTCTTCGGCGGCGGATATTGCCCATGTTTGGTAGCGTGGATTGCGGGAAGGAGCGGCATATGAACGAAACCGCACAATCCGAGGAATCCGCCGCGGACGAATCCGTCACGCAGGCAACCCTAGGCAAGGTCGCTGAGGAAAGCAGGGCGATCGCATCGGAGGCTGAGATTACGGCCATCGAAGAAGGCGGCAGGCAGTCTGTCGGAGGTGGAATCAGCAATCCCGCCGATCGTCGTCTACCGCTGATCGCCCGTATCTACGGCATTGTCATGCTCATCGAAGGTGTGGTGATGATGCCTGTCATCGTGCTGGCGTGCCTATATGCGGTTAGAGCCGTGTTGTCGGGCGAATTGGAATTCAACGCGCTCAATCTCACCACGATTCTTTCGGTGATCCATGCCGCCGTGCTGTTGGTCGCCACCGCGTGTCTGGCGGTGTTTGGCGTGATGCTTATCCTCAATAGGCGTCGGCATATCGCGCAATGGACCTATCTGATGATTCCGCTCACGCTTGCCGAGGGACTGCTGTCTTTGGCGTTGAAAGGGCTTGGCGTGAATCTTGTCGGTCCGGTCGTGCAGCTTGCTGTTCTGATCGCCCTGCATATCACCGCCGATCCGTCGCTGCGTGAGGAGCGTCGTCTGCAGTTCGCGCTTCGACGTATGGATGCCCGTAGCGCGTACGAAAGTGCGGCTTCCCGAGGAATGGCCGGCCGTGATTTGACTGGCAGGGGCTATATTTCGCTGGATTTCTTCAATCTGTTCTGGCTGTTCACCATTGGTTGTGTGTTCGGTTTGGTGATCGAAACCATCTACCATTTCATCCTGTTTGGCGAATACCAGGACCGTGCGGGCTTCCTATGGGGGCCGTTCTCGCCCATCTATGGTTTCGGCGTGGTGATCGTCACCGTGTTGCTCAACCATTTGTGGCAGTCGAATTGGTTGCTGATTTTTTGCTCAAGCGCGGTGATCGGTGGCGCGTTCGAATATTTCACCAGCTGGTTCATGCAGGCCGCGTTCGGTATTCGCGCATGGGATTACACGGGGCAATGGCTTTCGATTGACGGGCGTACATCCGGCAAATACATGTTCTTCTGGGGCGTCCTCGGCTTGGTTTGGGTCAAGTTGATTCTGCCGCGATTATTGCGATTGATCCAGCGTATTCCGTGGAAGATTCGCTATTCGTTGACGCTGGTCTGTTTCATACTCATTTTCGTCGATGGCGTGATGACGCTGATGGCGCTTGACGCTTGGTATTCCCGCATGGCTGGGGTTGCGCAGAATTCTCCTGTTTCGCAGTTTTTCGCCACGTATTTCAATGATGATTTCATGGCGCATCGTTTCCAGACCATGACGATCGACCCTTCCACCGCGGGGCGTATGTAGGCGGTGGAAGGGTTTTCGGGCGGCTGGCTGGACGGCGTTCCGGCTGGCCGCTTTGCCTTAGATGGGTAATTGCCGCAGAAATAGGATTGCTGCTGTTTGGGTCCGCACGCCTATGCGGCGATGCTTTGCGCCAGCTGATGGATGAGATCGGGGCGGTGTCCGCTCCATGAGAAGTTTGGTGAGATGACCACCGGAATCTGCTTGAATCCGGCGTTCTTGATTTGTTCGAAGGTTGATGGGTTCTGCGTCAGGTCGACCGCCACATACCGCACGCCCAGTTTGGAAAGTTCCTGTTCGGTGGCCTCGCACTGAGGGTTGCTCGGATTGGTGAAGACGGTCACGGTCATTCTTTTCCTCCCTATGCAAATCGGCTTCCTTTGGTGTGGAAAGCCTTGTCGGCCACGTTTTTTGATTTTGCCTGGCTGAGCAGGCCGTTCATCAGTATACACTACCTGTAGTGGCGTTTCGTACGTTTGCCCACTGTATATAGTGGGGAATTTCCCGTAATACCGAATCTATACGAACAAATGTTCGATATATTCGAGTCTATCATTATCCTCGATTGCGCCACGCCGGTTGCATGCGTATGGTCCGTCCGCGAATCGCCCGCGGGCTGTTCGCTATTCATTTCGGAACACATATTGCGATTTCGCTCGTTTTCTTACGATTGTGAGCGAAAGGTGGTGCCGCATAGTGCGGTAGGGGGTATAAATCGCCTTATTTTCCATACTTTTCGGCGCACGTCGCGAAATAATCGACCGAAATTGCGATTCGTGAGCGAAAGAGGGTGCGCGATATGGTGCGTTCCGTATTGAAGTGCTGAGACCTCATCCCGAAACAAATGAAAAAGTCCTGAGAACCATCGGCTTCCAAGACTTCGAACCTGTGCCCCCCGTGGGATTCGAACCCACAACCCACGACTTAAAAGGACGCTGCTC
>ENA-OPDD01000639-OPDD01000639.1-human-gut-metagenome-genome-assembly--contig:-NODE-639-length-25517-cov-2.340154_pt1 | contig 25517 bp, 20 predicted proteins | sample MGYA00241574_ERZ501499 | MGnify/ENA primary metagenome ERZ501499 (study PRJEB25962, sample SAMEA2042576) | human gut metagenome | biome: human gut; feature: human-associated habitat; material: faeces...
GGTAAGAGATTTTGATGATATGTATTTTAATCTCGAATACTATCGTCACATTAAAACAGTAGTATATATTCATAAGCATATATATAACCGTAGGTGGCATATGCAATCAATGGTTAATCAGTTCAGACCAAATATTTATAAGGAAATGAGCAATTCTCTTAAGGAATATAAAAGACTAAGAGAAAAGTATAATTTTGATCCTGAGCTTGAAAAACATCTGGCATTTCATATGATTGTCATTTTATTGAAAAATGGCATTGAGGATAATAAGAATCCTGAAAAGACTTTAAAAGAAAAGATTGATAAGTTCTACAGATTTCTCAATAGAGAACCGCTGAGAGAGATGTGGAACTGCTTTACAGTAAAAGACGGTAATACATTTGGTACAAAGTTGAAGGTATGGGCTATAAAGAATCATAAACTTTATCAGTACTATAAGCTGAAAGATTTCAAAAGCAAAATTTAAAGATAAAGCCACATATTGTACATGTGTAACATGCAATATGTGGCTTTTTTGTTGGCAATGATAAAGAAATAAATCAGTTAATTATTTATCCTCGTTCTGCTTCTTTGTTAATGCACGAACTGTCATTGAAAGGCCGAATAAGTTGATAAATCCATTAGCATCTCTGTGATCATATAAGTCACCAGTTGTAAATGATGCGATTGACTCATTGTATAATGAGTATGGAGAAGTAGTACCAGCCTTAATGATGTTACCCTTGTAAAGCTTGAACTTAACTTCACCAGTTACATACTGCTGTGTTGACTCAACGAATGCTTCAAGAGCCTCACGAAGTGGTGTGAACCATTTTCCTTCGTATACTACCTGAGCATACTTGTTAGCAAGGTTGATCTTCTCTTCAGTTGTATCTCTGTCAAGAATAAGCTCTTCAAGCTGCTGATGTGCTTCGTAAAGGATTGTTCCACCTGGTGTTTCATATACACCACGAGACTTCATACCAACAACTCTGTTCTCAACGATATCTACAATACCGATACCGTGCTTTCCACCGATCTTGTTAAGTCTGCGGATGATGTCTGAAAGCTTCATTTCCTTGCCATTAAGAGCAACAGGCTTACCCTTTTCAAACTTAATTGTAATATACTCTGGCTCTGTTGGAGCATCTTCAGGAGTGTTTGAAAGAACGAGTAAGTGCTTATAGTTTGGCTCACTTGCAGGATCTTCAAGTTCAAGACCCTCGTGGCTGATATGCCATAAGTTACGGTCGCGGCTGTAGCTGTTATCTACAGAGAATGGAAGGTGAATATCATGTGCTTTACAGTATTCAATCTCTGCTTCACGAGAATCCATCTGCCATTTGTCATCACGCCATGGAGCGATGATCTTTAAGTCAGGAGCTAAAGCTTTGATACCAAGTTCGAAACGAATCTGGTCGTTACCTTTACCAGTAGCACCGTGGCAGATAGCAACAGCGTTCTCTTTACGGGCAACTTCTACTAACTTGGCAGCGATTCCCGGACGAGCCATGGAAGTTCCAAGAAGGTATTTGTTCTCATATACAGCATCTGCCTGTACACATGGCATGATGTAGTTCTCACAGAAATCATCGGTGATATCTTCAATATATAATTTAGAAGCACCGGAGTAGAGGGCACGTTCTTCTAATCCGTCAAGCTCCTCGCCCTGTCCACAGTCAACGCAGCAGCATACTACGTCATAATCATATGTTTCTTTTAACCAAGGGATGATTGCGGTAGTGTCAAGACCACCTGAATAGGCTAAAACTACTTTTTCTTTACTCATTCTATATATCCTCCTAAATTTTTCGTCATTTGTCTCATATACTATACGTCATTCTACAGGGAATTGCAAGAGTTTTTTTAAAATATTATTAATAAATATTAATTAATACTTGCATAAATCGCATTCTAGTCGTATAATTATGAATAATTTCGAATAAATATGTGAAAAATTATAACTCTTGTTTTCTGGAAAGGTTTGTGGGATAATAGAAAATTGAAATTATATCCCTATTTATATAGAAAATAAGAGATGAGCACAGAAAGGATGAGAGAAATGATAAGAGCAGGTATTATCGGTTCTACAGGGTATGCGGGACAGGAACTTGTCCGCATTTTACTTGGACATAAAGATGTAGAGATTAAGTGGTATGGTTCAAGAAGTTACATAGATCAGGCATATGCGAGTGTATTTCAGAATATGTTCCAGCTTGTGCCGGACATTTGCAAGGGAGAAGATTTAGAACAGCTTTGTGAGGAAGTTGATGTGGTATTTACAGCAACTCCACAGGGACTTTGTTCTTCCTTAGTTAGCGAGAATGTATTATCTAAGGTAAAGGTTATTGATTTAAGCGCAGACTTCCGTATTAAAGATGTAGATACATATGAGAAGTGGTACGGAATCAAGCACCAAAGCCCACAGTTTATTAAAGAAGCTGTTTACGGACTTTGTGAGGTGAACAGAGAGAAGATTAAGAAGGCGCGCCTGATTGCAAACCCTGGATGTTATCCAACTTGTTCTTTTCTGTCTATTTATCCATTAGCAAAAGCAGGACTTATTGATATGAAGTCTGTTATCGTAGATGCGAAGTCAGGTACTTCCGGAGCCGGAAGAGGAGCAAAGGTTGCAAACCTTTACTGTGAGGTAAATGAAAGTATTAAGGCATACGGCGTAGCAACCCACCGTCACACTCCAGAGATTGAGGAACAGTTATCCTATGCATCTGGTCAGGAAGCGGTTATTAACTTTACACCGCATCTTGTTCCTATGAACAGAGGTATTTTAGTAACTGCTTACGCCAATCTTGTAAAAGATGTTACAGAAGAAGAAATCCGTAAAATTTATGAGGATGCTTATAAAGAGGAACAGTTTGTTCGTTTTTTAAATGCAGGTGTGTGCCCTGAAACCCGCTGGGTAGAGGGCAGCAACTATGTTGATGTTAATGTAAAGGTAGACGAGAGAACTCACCGTGTTATTATGATGGGTGCGATGGATAACCTTGTAAAAGGTGCAGCTGGACAGGCTGTACAGAATATGAACTTATTATTTGGCTTACCAGAGACAGAAGGATTATTAATGCCTCCTGTATTCCCATAAATAATATTTACCATCAAAATGCAGGTAGGAATTGTAAAGTAGAATCGTATAAAGAAAAGTAGAAGTATTCTGAATCAGGAGGTTTGTTTATGAAAGTAATCGAAGGTGGCGTTACCGCCGCAAAAGGCTATAAAGCAGCAGGTCTTCGCGCCGGAATCAAGGCAGGAAAGACTAATAAAGACATGGCAATGATTTATTCTGAAAAGGAAGCTGTATGTGCCGGAACATTTACAAAGAATGTTGTAAAAGCAGCACCGGTTTTCTGGGATAAAGATGTTGTATATAAAGAAGGAAAGGCACAGGCAGTTGTTGTAAACAGTGGCATCGCTAATGCCTGTACAGGAGAAGAAGGTCTTTCTAATTGTAAAAAAGAGGCAGAAAAGGCAGGAGAACTTCTTAGTATTGCTCCAGAACATGTACTTGTTGCTTCTACCGGAGTAATCGGAGCACAGCTTGTAATGGATGTTGTGGAAAAGGGAATTGAGATGTTAGTTCCAGAACTTGATTCAGGAAAAGAAGCGGGTGAGAATGCAGCAACAGCCATCATGACAACAGATACTCATAAAAAAGAAATTGCTGTAGAATGTACTTTAGGTGGCAAAACAGTAACAATCGGTGGTATGTGTAAAGGTGCCGGTATGATTCATCCAAATATGGGAACAATGCTTTCCTTTATTACAAGTGATGCGGCAATCGACCAGAAGCTTTTACAGCAGTTCTTAAGTGAAATCGTAGAAGATACCTTTAATATGATTTCTGTAGATGGAGATACTTCTACTAATGACACCTGTCTTGTTCTTTGTAATGGTCTGGCAGAAAACCCTGTTATTACAGAAGAGGATGAGGCTGGTAAGGAATTTAAGGCAGCCCTCGCTTATGTTATGGAATATCTGGCAAAACAGATTGCAGGAGATGGTGAGGGATGTACCCGTCTTTTTGAAGTTACCTGTAATGGAGCAGCTACAAAGGAAGATGCAAAGATTATCAGCAAGTCTGTTGTATGTTCTACTTTAACAAAGGCAGCCGTATTTGGAAAGGATGCCAACTGGGGAAGAATCCTTTGTGCGATGGGATACAGCGGAGTAACATTTGATCCGGAAAAAGTAGATATTGTATTAGAAAGTGAAGAGGGAAGCCTTGCAATCGTAAAAGATGGTATTGCAACGGATTACAGCGAGGAAAAGGCAACACAGATTCTTTCCGCAAATCCAGTAAAGGCAATTCTTGATATTCATGCTGGTGAAGAAAAGGCAACTGCATGGGGCTGTGACCTTACTTACGAATATGTAACGATTAACGCGGACTATCGTTCATAGTTCATAAAGAAAACTATATTTTCAAAATCTTTATCCTCCTTACTTTTGTGGCTGATTTTTTTGTCACTTGCTCCTGAATTTTGTTAATGTATGTATCGCGTGCAACTAAAAATTTGGATGACAAAAAGTCTTCTTACAAGAATAGGGTCAAAAAGATTTCCAGAAGACATAAGACAATAAAGGAGATAATTATAAATATGGCAGAAATGGAAATTAACAAGAATGTAGATGAAATAATGACAAAAGCCAATACGCTGATTGAAGCGTTACCATATATCCGCCGTTTTAACGGGGCAACCATCATTGTAAAGTATGGTGGAAGTGCCATGCTCGATGAAGAATTAAAGCAACGTGTTATCCAGGATGTCACACTGCTGAAACTGGTTGGTTTCAAACCAATTATCGTACATGGTGGTGGAAAAGAGATCAGCAAATGGGTGGCAAAAGCCGGAATGGAACCGGAGTTTGTAAACGGTCTGAGAAAAACAGATGCTGAGACAATGGAAATCGCAGAGATGGTACTTGGAAAAGTCGGAAAATCTCTGGTATCCATGGTAGAGAAACTTGGTGTTCAGGCAGTCAGCATCAGCGGTAAAGACGGTGGTTTGCTGAAGGTTGAGAAAAAATATTCCCAGGGACAGGATATCGGTTTTGTAGGCGATGTAAAATCCGTGGATCCGAAGATTTTATTTGATCTTCTGGAAAAAGATTTTTTGCCAATTGTCTGCCCGATTGGTTTGGATGATGATTATCAGACATACAATATCAATGCCGATGATGCAGCTTGCGCCATTGCAACAGCAGTTCATGCAGAAAAACTTGCATTTTTAACTGATATCGAAGGTGTTTACCGTGACCCGAAAGATCCGTCCACACTGATTTCTGAACTGACTGTTTCGGAAGCAAAAAACCTGCTCGACAGCGGTTATGTAGTTGGCGGTATGCTTCCAAAATTAAATAATTGCATTCATGCAGTGGAAAATGGTGTTTCCCGGGTACATATCTTAGATGGACGTATGGCTCATTGCCTGTTACTGGAAATTTTCACAAACAAAGGAATCGGTACGGCAATTCTTGGAGATGAGGAGGCAAAATTTGACCATGAATAAACAGAATTATATTGATCATGCGGAACAGGCACTGCTTCATACATATAATCGTTTCCCTGTTGTATTAGATCATGGGGAAGGTGTATATCTGTATGATACAGATGGAAAAAAATATCTTGATTTTGCAGCAGGTATCGCTGTCTGTGCTTTTGGATATGGAAAAAAAGAATACAACGATGCACTGAAAAATCAGGTGGATAAATTATTGCATACTTCTAATTTATATTATAACGTACCGACAATGGAAGCAGCTGAAAAAGCACTTGCTGCAGCAGATATGGATCGTATCTTCTTTACAAACAGTGGTACGGAAGCAATCGAAGGTGCATTAAAAGCAGCAAAAAAATATGCCTACAGCAGAGATGGACATGCAGGTCACGAAGTGATCGCAATGCAGCATTCTTTCCATGGCAGAAGTCTTGGTGCATTATCCGTAACCGGAACAAAACATTATCAGGAACCTTTTGAACCACTGATTCCGGGAATTCGTTTTGCTGAGTACAACAATCTGGAAAGCGTGAAAGCACAGATCACAGATAAAACCTGTGCCATTATTATGGAAACGGTACAGGGCGAAGGTGGCATTTATCCAGCTGACCCAGAGTTCTTAAAAGGCGTACGTGCTCTTTGCGACGAGAAAGACATTTTACTGATCCTGGATGAAATTCAATGTGGTATGGGACGTACCGGTGCAATGTTTGCATGGCAGAATTATGGTGTGAAACCGGATATTATGACTGTTGCAAAAGCACTTGGCTGTGGTGTGCCGGTGGGTGCATTTCTTATGACTCAGAAGGTGGCAGATAAATCTCTGGCACCCGGTGATCACGGAACAACTTATGGTGGAAATCCGTTTGTAGGAGCTGCAGTCAGCACAGTATTTGATATTTTCGAGAAGGATCAGATTATAAATCATGTACATGAAATCACACCGTATCTGGTGCAGAAACTGGATGAACTGGCTGCGAAATATGACTTTATCACAGATCGTCGCGGTATGGGACTTATGCAGGGACTGGAAATGGAAATACCGGTAGGACAAGTTGCTGCAAAAGCACTGGAGAAAGGTCTGATCATCATTACGGCAGGTTCCAACGTAGTTCGTTTTGTCCCACCATTGGTAATTGAAAAAGAACATGTGGATGAGATGGTTACAAAATTAGACGAGGTACTTGCAACTTTCTAATCCTTCTATCAGTCGGTTAAAAATCGAAAGATTGTCCGTCTTGAAGAAGATTTCAGCAGACAGTTGTGTTTTCCATTTGAAAGCATAGCTGTCTGTTTTTGACAGAAAATACAGACCGAAATAATCCTGTTTTTGGATAACAATTCCGGTATAAAAAAAATCTTTTGTGGCATTCTGATATACATGCATAATTTGCAGTATGAAGAAAAAATAGGGTTGTTATTTTTCCTATCCTGCTGTTTACAAAAAAATTATGCAAATATTCAATGCAAAAAGGAAATGAAATTATGATCGGAATTTTAATTGCAATTTTATCAGGAATACTGATGAGCGTTCAGGGAGTCTTCAACACAGATGTGACAAAGCAGAGTAGTCTCTGGATAGCAAATAGCTGGGTACAGTTTACGGCACTGGCTGTCTGTCTGGTTGCCTGGGGCATCACGGATCGCAGTTCATTTGCTGCGCTCTGGAAAGTTCAACCCAAATATGTATTAATCGGAGGTATCATAGGTGCTTTTATTACCCTGACGGTAGTTAAAAGCATGCATACGCTCGGGCCTGCACAGGCGGTTCTTTTTATTGTTATCGCACAGATGATCAGTGCCTATGTCATTGAGCTGTTCGGTTTGTTTGGGACAGAAAAAGCAGACTGGTCTGTGCAGAAACTGATTGGAATGGCAGTGGCTGTCGCTGGGGTAATCCTTTTTCAATGGGAGCGAACGTGAATTTTTCTAAAATCTACTATGAAAAAGTTGAAAAACTGCTGGTTCTGTACAATCAGTGTGCAAAATAAAAACAGGACTTGTAATATTTGCGATATTTGATAAAATTGTTACAGGTATTTGAGAAATCCTTTGCTTTTCAGAGTAAAGGAGATTTTATATGAGACAATTGTTGGTTGTATGCTCTGTGATATTGCTGTTGGGAACATTTTCCGGCTGCCGGACAGATCCGCAGGATATTCTGTTGGGAACGGAAGAATCAGTAACCGAAGAAGTATCCGGCGAGATTCCTGTTTTAAAATCTGAGTCGGAGAATGTAAAACAGGAAGAATCAGAAGAAAATGCATCTTCGGAAATAAAGGATTCTGAATATCCGGAAGCAGACGACACCGGAAAGACGGTGTTTGTCTATGTCTGCGGAGCTGTCTGCCAGCCCGGAGTTTATGAACTTTCAGCACAGAGCCGTGCATACGAAGCAGTTGCCATGGCGGGTGGCCTGCTGGAAAATGCCCGGTCTGATGCTGTCAATCTGGCTGAAGTGCTGACGGATGGTCAGAAACTGCATATCCCCTATATAGGAGAGGATGCTGTGGCAGAAGCATCCGGACAGACGACAGCGACAGATAGTAAGGAAGCGGCAGACGCAACCGTTAATATCAATACGGCGACCGTTGACATGCTGATGACTCTGAAAGGGATTGGACAGACCCGGGCAGAAGATATCATTGCGTACAGAGAAAAACATGGTTCCTTTCAAAATAAAGAAGATATCATGAATGTAGATGGTATCAAACAGGGAACCTATGACAAAATAAAAGATAACATAAGTGTTCAATGAGGTGACGAAATGGCGAAAAAAGTGCTGGTGGTAGATGATGAAAAATTAATCGTAAAAGGAATCCGGTTCAGTCTGGAGCAGGACGGTATGGAAGTAGATTGTGCCTACGACGGGGAGAAAGCCCTGGAATGTGCAAAGAATAAAGAATATGATATGATTCTGCTGGATCTGATGCTTCCGAAGATGAATGGACTTGAGGTATGCCAGCAGATTCGTGAATTTTCAGATGTTCCGATTATTATGCTGACAGCAAAGGGAGAGGATATGGATAAGATCCTTGGTCTGGAGTATGGAGCGGATGACTATATTACCAAGCCTTTTAATATTCTGGAAGTAAAAGCAAGAATTAAAGCCATTATGCGCCGTGCCGGTAAGAATGCCACACAGGAGACAAAAGCAAAAGTGGTAGAGGTCGGAGAATTACGACTGGACTGTGAAGGACGCAGAGTCTTTATCGGTACCAGAGAGATCAATCTGACTGCGAAAGAATTCGATGTACTGGAACTTCTGGTATTTAATCCCAATAAAGTATACAGCCGTGAAAATCTGTTGAATATCGTATGGGGATATGAGTATCCCGGTGACGCAAGAACTGTCGATGTACATATCCGGAGACTTCGGGAGAAGATAGAAAAGAATCCGAGTGATCCGAAGTATGTACATACGAAGTGGGGAGTTGGTTATTATTTTAGGGGTTAAGAAGTATTTGAAAAGAAGCAGACTAGGGAGTCTCAGGTTTCAGATTGGATCCCTGATCATTCTGGCAGGGATCATTCCGGTGCTGATCATTGAAGGGGTACTCCTTAGTACTTATGAAAAAAGGGCAGTGAATGTACGCACTGCCGAGATTCAGAGTCAATGTACAATTCTATGCAATCAATTGGGTGACAGCAGTGACCTGAAGGGAAAAAATTCAGAATTTATAAAGACAGAACTCGACCAGTTGACAAATATTTACAATGGTCGGGTGATGTTGATCGATGATAATTTTCAGATTATGGAAGATACATATGGAATGGACGATGGAAAGACCATTGTTTCAGGTGATGTGATTCAGTGTTTAAAAGGGCAGGGAACCAGCCATTATGATTCAGGGAACCGCTATATTGAAGTGACTTCACCGATTGCTGATTCACAGACCAATGAAGTAAAGGGCGTTATGTTAGTCAGTGTGTCCACAGATACGATCGTAGATACACTTCATGAACTTCGGTCAAGTGTCAGAACAGTAGGAGGCGTAATCCTGATCATCTGGGTGCTTATAGCACTGGTATTCAGTAAGCTTATGGTCCGGCCATTCATCAGAATTACCAGATCACTGGAAAATGCAACGGCGGGCTATGATGAAAGTATGCTCCATGAAAATGCATATACAGAGACGAGACAGATGACAGAAGCATTTAATAAAATGCTGGGAAGACTCCGGGTGTTGGATGATTCAAGGACAGAATTTGTGTCAAATGTGTCTCATGAATTGAAAACACCACTTACGTCTATGAAGGTATTATCAGATTCATTGCTGACACAGGAAGATGTTCCGGTGGAGTTGTACAAGGAGTTTATGGGGGATCTGTCAGAAGAAATAGAGCGTGAGAACAAGATTATTAATGATCTTCTATCTCTCGTTAAAATGGACAAAACAGCGGATACGATGAATATTTCTTCCGTGAACATTAATACTCTTGTGGAAAGAATATTAAAACAGCTTCGTCCAATTGCGGCAAAAAATAATATAGAGGTGGTGTTTGAAAGTTTCCGACCGGTGACTGCGGAGGTAGATGAAGTAAAATTATCGCTTGCAATCACAAACCTGGTGGAAAATGCGATTAAATATAATCAGGAAAATGGCTGGGTGCATGTGGCGTTAAATGCAGATCACAAGTTGTTTTATATTGAAGTGGCTGATTCCGGCATTGGAATCGCACCGGAGGAGACAGATCATATTTTTGAGAGATTCTACCGGGTAGATAAGTCTCACTCCAGAGAAATCGGAGGAACCGGACTTGGACTTGCGATTGCAAGAAGTGCAATTGTTATGCACAGAGGTGCGATTAAGGTTTACAGTCAGCCGGGAAAAGGAACAACATTTACAGTGAAAATTCCATTGACTTACGTGTCATAGAAAGGAGAGGCAGTATGAATAAACGAAGGAAATTTACAGCTTTGTTAGGGATTCTTATATGCGTGGCGCTCCTTATGTCCTGTAAGAAAAATGATACGGGTGAGGGAACTTATGAACTGTATTATGTAAATGTACAGACTCAGGCACTGGAACAGGAAGAAGTTCAAATAGAAGGGGATACTACGGAAGAGAAGATTGAATCTATGCTAAAAGAACTGAAGAAAAATCCAGAAGATGTAGAAGTAAAGAGTACATTTCCAAAAAAGATAAAAGTAGAAAAATGGGAACTTACAAATGGACGACTGGGGATATCTTTTAATCAGGAATATAAAAATGTGAAAAAAGTGCCGGAACTTCTTTTTCGTGCATCACTGGTTCAGTCACTGATACAGATTGATGGGGTTGATTCTGTGAAATTTTATATCGGTGGGGATCCATTGTGTGATGCGAATGGTAATGAAATCGGAGCTATGAATGACGAATATTTTGTTCAGAATATAGGTTCCACACTTCATACATATCAAAGTGTAGATCTTGAATTGTATTTTGCAAACAGTGAGGGAGATAAGCTTGTGACTGAGACAGAACATGTCCGGTACAACAGCAATACATTGAAAGAGAAGCTGATTGTAGAAGAACTGATGAAAGGACCTTCCGCAGGAACTTATAAGAAGGTCATTCCTATGGATACGGTGCTTCTGGGTGTGTCTGTGAAAGACGATGTATGTTATGTGAATTTTGATAATGGATTTTTGAATATGACAGATATACAGCCGGAAGTTACTATTTATTCTATCGTAAATTCTATAATTCGAGGAGGAAGTGCATCAAAAGTACAGATTCTGGTTAATGGAGATTCAAATCTTAAGTATCAGGAACAGGTGGATCTTAGCCAGCCGCTTACAGAGCGGGAAGATATTGTGGAGGATTAATCATTTGAAAAACAGACCACTATGCAGTTTATGCCTGGTGATCGCAATTTTAATCGGAGTCCTGACAGCCGGGGCGGGTGCGAAGTTCGTGCCAGAGCTTCGCCCTTCTCCTGTTGAACAATATGGAGAAAAAGATGACTGGCTGATTGTCAGGGGCCAGGTATATAAAAAAGAAGAAAAAGAAAAGTATCAGATATTGTATCTGAAAAAATGTTCTGTCTATTTTCAGAAAGATCAACAGAGTCAACAAAATCAACAAAGTCAGCAATCATTTATAAAAGAATCCAGAATGCTCATTTATGATGAGAAGAAAAATAAGATACAGATTGGAAATGAGGTGGAGGCGGAAGGGAAGCTTAGTTTTTTTGAAACTGCACGTAATCCGGGGAATTTTGATCAGAAAGCCTATTATCAAAGGCAGAATATTCACGGAAAAGTATGGAGTGAAACTTTAAAAATAACAAATCACACAGTAAAACGGATACAAAATGTATTGGAGAATATACGAGTGCATTGTAGAAATATATTACTGAGTGAGGCGGGAGAGAAAAACGGCAGTATTTTAAGCACCATACTTCTTGGAGAAAAATCCCAGATGGATCCAGAGATAAAAAAACTATATCAGGTGAACGGAATCGGACATATATTGGCAATTTCCGGTTTGCACCTGTCGGTAATCGGGATCGGAATTTATCAGTTACTTAGAAAACTGACAGGAAGTTATACGATAGGAGGAATCGGAGGCATATTCTTTTTCTTTCTTTATGTATTGATGATTGGGGTTACAGTATCTGTGATCCGTGCCGGTATTATGTATTTGTTCCGGGTAGGTGCAGAAATCGCGGGGAGACATTATGACAGTGTGACGGCACTTTCTGTGGCAGCGGCAGTAGTACTCATCTGGCGGCCGCTCAGTATTTACGACGGGGCGTTCTGGCTGTCATTTTTTGCAGTATTTGCAGTGGTGGTTATAATGCCAGCCGGACAGATGGAGAAAGCAAAAACAAGAACAGAGATAGACATTCAGAAAAAAAGAGAAAATAAGGCTTGGATAATACAAATAAAAAGCATGATAATAAGCAACATAGAAATGCAATTATTTCTTTTACCTATTGTTCTGTATTTTTTTTATGAATTTCCACTCTATGCAACATTTTTAAATCTGCTTGTAATTCCGCTCATGACAATTTTGCTGAGCCTGGGAATTACTGGAAGTTTTATATGTATGTTGTGCTCTGGTATGTTCAAGATTCCAGGAAAGTGTATGCTTGGAATCTGTGGCTTTATTCTGACGATTTATGAAAGATGCTGTGAGTTTTTTTTGGAACTTCCTGGGGCAAGAGTCGTTATTGGAAGAATTAAGATCTGGCAGATATTGTTCTACTACGGCTGCGTAGTGGTCATATGTGTTATATACTACTATGAAAAGAAACGTACTCAGAAAAAAGAGTATGCGAAAGGGCAGGAACACAAGGAAGCTCAGGAATGTGAAAAACAAAGAAAACAAAGAAAACGTGGAAATACATTGACAGGAATGTTATGTGCTTTGGGATTATTTGTTCTGCTTCACCGTTTTGATAGTTTGTCGCAGATGCAAGTGACGGTGTTGGATGTGGGTCAAGGTGATGGAATATTTTTAAAGAGTCCCGGAGGTATGACCTGTATGATTGACGGAGGGAGCAGTGATGTGAAGAATGTCGGGCAGTACAGGATCGAGCCATATCTGTTATCGAAAGGAGTCGGGACACTGGATTATGTGTTCATTTCCCATGGTGACAGTGACCACACGAACGGGATTGAAGAAATGATATCGAGGCAGAAAATCGGTGTGAAGATTAAAACACTTGTATTTCCAAAAGAAAGTGTCTGGGACGAAAGCCTGAAGAAATTAGCAATATATGCAATAGAAAATGGAGTGCAGGTAGCGGTTATGGAGCAAGGACAGGAGATTGAAAAACAGGGAATGAAAATCCTCTGTCTTTGTCCGGGGAGTGATTATTCCGGAGGAACTGGTAATGGAGCTTCCATGGTTTTATCTGTCAGTTACCGGGAATTTGATTTTTTATTTACCGGGGATGTGGAAGGTATAGGGGAAGAAAAACTTTGTGAATCTATAGAAAAATATTGTTCTGAAAAAGCATTTGAGGTATTGAAGGCGGCACATCATGGTTCCAGAAATTCCTCTTCTGAAATATTTCTTCAGAAAGTCAGACCAAAGTACACAATCATATCGGCTGGGATAGAGAATTCATATGGGCATCCGCACAGAGAAACTATTGAAAGATTAGAAAAAACCGGCAGCCGGATCTTAGCTACGGCAAATTGTGGAGGAATTGAAATCACGGTTGAATTCGGTGGGAAAATTCAGTATACTCTTAAGGAAGGGAGCGAAACGACAGCTTATGAAGAATCTGAATGAAGATTTGAAAACAGGGAATATCAAGCAGGCATATCTTTTGTATGGAGAAGAGGCTTATCTGAAAAAGCAGTACCGTGACAGATTGACAAAAGCTGTGCTTCCGGAAGGTGATACAGTGAACTATGCGCATTATGAAGGCAAGGGAATCAATGTACCGGAGATTATAGATCTGGCAGAGACAATGCCATTTTTTGCAGAAAAGCGTCTCATTGTGATTGAAGATTCTGGCTTATTTAAGAATGCAGATGCAAAGTTTGCAGATTATATTAAGAGCATGCCGGAAACGGTCTGCTTTGTATTTGTGGAGAGTGAAGTTGACAAGCGGAGTAAGATGTATAAGGCTGTAAAGGATACTGGAAGAGTGGTCGAGCTTGGAAGACAGGATGAGAAGACATTGCTTTTGTGGCTTGCTGGTAATATAAAGCGTGAAGGCAGGCAGATTAAGCAGTCCACTGCAGAATACATGTTGTCCCGAACTGGAACCGACATGGAGAATCTGGAGCGGGAGATGGAAAAGCTGTTTTCTTATACGCTTGGAAGAAATGAGATTACGGTGGCGGATATTGATGCAATCTGTACGACGCAGATCACGAATAAGATATTTGATATGATTGAAGCAGTTGCAACAAGGCAGCAAAGGAAAGCTTTGGATTATTATTATGATCTGTTGGCGTTAAAAGAACCTCCGATGAGGATTTTATATTTGCTGGCGAGACAATTCCGTCTGCTTTTGCAGGTGAAAGATCTGATGAACCAGGGAGCAGACAAAAGCACCATCGCAAAAAAAGCGGGACTTCATCCATTTGTGGCAGGAAAATACATGCAACAGAGCAGAAGCTTTACAATGAGAGAACTAAAAGGTATCATGGAAGAAGCGGCAGATACAGAAGAAGCTGTAAAGACCGGACGGCTCAGTGATACAATGAGTGTAGAGTTATTCATTGTGAAGTATAGTGCACCAAAGAAGTAGCGCATTAGTATTGTGGGAGTGCATCGCACGAAACAATCTGCAGGTATCATAGTTGGGGGCTTTTGACCCCAACATCTTTAAATGAAGCCAGGAAACTGCCCTTAATCTGACAGCCTTCCCGGCTCCACATTCATGTTTCAAAATTCCTTTTTAAGCAGTCTGTTCAAACTGTGAATTATACAGATCCGCATAGAATCCATTTTTCGCAAGTAGTTCTTCATGTCTGCCCATCTCCACGATATCTCCCTCTTTCATGACCAGGATCAGATCTGCGTCACGAATCGTAGACAGACGGTGCGCGATAATAAAGCTTGTGCGTCCTTTCATCAGGTTATCCATTGCTTTCTGAATACGCACCTCAGTACGTGTATCGACCGAACTTGTAGCCTCATCTAAGATCAAAATCTTCGGATCTGCAAGAATCGCTCTTGCAATCGTCAGAAGCTGTTTCTGTCCCTGGGATACGTTACTTGCCTCTTCATTCAGCTCCATACCATATCCACCCGGCAGAGTCTGGATAAACCGGTGTGCATAAGCTGCATCCGCTGCTTTCACCACATCTTCATGTGTAGCATCCAATTTGCCATAACGGATATTGTCTTCAATACTTCCTTTGAATAGCCATGTATCCTGAAGTACCATACCAAACATACGACGCAATTCCCCTCTGTCAAACTCGCGGATATCATGTCCATCTACCTTGATGGAACCACCTGACACATCATAAAAACGCATCAGTAATTTTACCATCGTTGTCTTGCCGGCTCCGGTCGGTCCTACAATTGCAATTTTCTGTCCAGGTTCTACTTTTACACTGAAATCATGAATAATTGTATGCTCCGGATTGTAGCCAAAATGAACATGCTCAAATTCTACAGCTCCTTCTGGATTCTTTAATACAACCGGATTTTCTGGTGCTGCCTCTTCTTCCGGCTCTCCTAAGAACTCAAACACTCTCTCAGAAGCGGCTGCTGTAGACTGGAGCATATTTGCCACCTGTGCCACCTGCTGGATCGGCTGTGTAAAATTTCTCACATACTGGATAAATGACTGGATATCTCCGACTTCAATAGTCTTCTTAATTGCCAGATAACCACCAAGAATTACAACTGCAACATAGCCTAGGTTTCCAACGAACTGCATGATCGGCATCATCATTCCGGATAAGAACTGTGATTTCCATGCAGAACGATACAGTCTGTCATTATCTCTGTCAAATTCATCTATGACATCGTCTTCTTTATTAAATGCCTTTACAATATTATGTCCGCCATAGACCTCTTCTACCTGTCCATTAACATATCCAAGATACTCCTGCTGTTCCTTGAAATATCTCTGGGAACGCTTCACGATCATTCCGATCAGCCCCATGGAAAGTGGAAGGATTAAAATTGCAATCACTGTCATAAGCGGACTGATGCTGAGCATCATGACCAGTACTCCAATGATTGTCGCAACAGAAGTAATAACCTGTGTCGCACTTTGGTTCAGACTCTGGCTTAAAGTATCCACATCATTTGTAATTCGTGAAAGAATCTCACCATGTGTCATCTTGTCAAAATATCCCATCGGAAGTCTGTCAATCTTTTCCGAAATCTCTTTTCTCATTCTGTAAGTCAGTTTCTGGGAAACTCCTGTCATAATGTATCCCTGGATAAATGAGAAGAATGCACTGCACACATACAGGCACATCAGTCCGATGAGAATCTTTGCGATCTTATCAAAATCAATTCCACTTCCACCGGAAACTTTACTTATCAGTCCATGAAATAGTTCTGTTGTTGCTTTTCCAAGAATCTTCGGTCCTGCAATATTAAATATAGTACTTCCTATTGCAAATATCACTACAAGGAGAAGACCCATCTTATACTGTGTAAGATATCCCATAAGCTTCTTCATGGTACCTTTAAAATCTTTGGCTTTTTCGGTGCTCATACCGTGTCTGCCACCCATACGTCCTCTTGGCATATTAGTCTTCCTCCTTCATTGCTTCTTTTAATTCACTCTCCGACAACTGGGACGCTGCAATCTGATAGTAGGCATCACAAGTTTTCAGAAGCTCTTCATGCGTTCCTTTTCCAACGATCTTACCGTCATCCAAAACAATGATCTGCTCTGCATGAAGAATTGTACTGATTCTTTGGGCCACGATCAGAACGACACTGTCTGTTGTCTTTTCTTTTAATGCGCTTCTTAGAACTGTATCTGTCTTGTAATCCAGTGCAGAAAAGCTGTCATCAAAAATGTATACATCCGGGTGTTTTGCTATGGCTCTCGCGATGGAAAGTCTCTGCTTTTGTCCACCGGAAACATTGGCACCTCCCTGTGAGATCGGGCTCTTGTAGCGTTCCGGCTTCGTGTCGATAAATTCGACAGCCTGTGCAATCTGAGCCGCCTCTGTCATTTCCTGCTCACTTCCAACCGGATTACCGAACATAATATTAGAAGCAATATTTCCTGAGAACAGCACTCCTTTCTGCGGAACATATCCCAGTTTATCACGAAGTTCATGCTGTGTCAGATCTCTTACATCCTGTCCGTCAATCGTAATCTTTCCTTCTGTCACATCATAGAATCGCGGAATCAGGTTGACCAGTGTAGATTTACCACATCCGGTACTTCCGATAAATGCTGTCGTTTCTCCCGGTTTTGCGGTAAATGTAATGTCATGCAGTACATCTTCTTCTGCTCCCGGATAGTGGAAGGATACATGTTCAAATGCAACTTCGCCTTTGCCGTTTTTAGGAAGTGTCTTTGGCTCCTTTGGATCATGGATTTTTGTCTCGCTCTTCAAGACTTCATCCACACGCTCTGCAGAAACTGCTGCTCTTGGAAGCATAACCGAAATCATACAGATCATAAGGAATGACATAATAATTTGCATTGCATACTGGATAAATGCCATCATATCTCCGACCTGCATTGCTCCGTCATTAATACTGTGTCCACCGACCCACACAATCAGAACGGTAATACCATTCATCACAAGCATCATAGTCGGCATCATAAATGTCATGGCACGGTTGACAAATAAGTTCAATTTTGTCAGGTCTTTATTTGCCTTGTCAAAACGTTCTTCCTCATGTTTCTCTGTATGGAACGCACGGATAACCGGAAGTCCGGTCAGAATCTCTCGGCTGACCAGATTCAATTTATCTACCATGTTCTGTACGATTTTGAATTTCGGCATAACTACAATGAAAAGCACTGCCACAACCATGACAATAAGCAGCACTGCCAGGCCTATGATCCAGAACATATCCACATTTGTCTTAGATACTTTCAAAATTCCTCCGATTGCCATAACCGGCGCATACAGCACAATACGAAGAATCATGACTGTCAGAAACTGAATCTGCTGAATATCATTGGTACTTCTTGTAATTAATGATGCGGTCGAGAATTTGTCAAACTCTGCGTTAGAAAATCCAATGACTTTGCGGAAGGTATCACGTCTGAGTCCACGTCCGACCTTAGCTCCAACTCTTGATGCCATAAGACAGGCAAGAATACTTGCTGCCATGCCAAGTGCTGCAAGTCCCAGCATCTTTGCACCTGTTTTTAAAATATACACCGTACTCATATGTCCGGTATCCAGACCAATCTGTTCATACGTGGATTTCACATAAGAAGTTGCTGCCTGATCCAGAATCGAATCCGGCATCTTATCCATCTGCTCCGTAATCTTATCAACAATTGCTGCTCTCTGCGTATCATCCATCATGCCAAATATGTCAAACACAGACATCTTCTCGATTCCCGGCACCTGGCTCATCTGCTCTTTTAACTGCCCTTCCATCTGCTTTGTTGTATCACTGCCATTCTCAAATCCGGCAGTCAGCATCATCGGAAGTTTCATCTCTTCTGTAAGTGCATCGAGCTTTTCATTATCTGATTTCACTGAATCTTTCAGTGTCAGCACTTCTCCATCGTAATCAAAGCTTTCACTACTTTTTTCATATGCATCCTGAATATCCTGCCTGTCGTCCTCCGACACAAACAATAGCAGCCGGTTCATTTCTTCTTCAGAAATATTCTCCGGAATTTCCTCATCGATACCGCTCTGCTGAATTCCTACATTTACAATATTCGAAGTATAGGTCGGCAGAGACAGATCACAGTAAGCCTGCACGACAAGGACACATAATATCAGAAGTACCCGTGGTGCATATGGCTTTAAAAACTGAAATAATTTTCTCATAAGCTGTCTTATCCTTTCTCGTTATTACTATAATAAATGAAATTTTTCTTTTCTATTAAATCGATTTTTCCGGCATTTTCGGCGGTCTGGTCTTCTCCATGATTTCACACATATCCATTCCTTGAAACTCTTTGTACCTGAGCACATTTTCTCTCATTTTTAAAAGCGTCTCCTTCATTTCCTGCCGTTCTTCTACAGAAATACCTTCATACAGCCTTTTCTCCAGATTTCGCATCATATGCTGAAGTCCATTCAGACACTCAATTCCCTGATCAGATATTCGAATCCTCGTAATCCGCTGGTCTTTCTCATCCTGCTCCCGCAGAACATATCCTTGTTTTTCCATTTTTTTCAGCGCCGCTGTCATAGACGGTGGCGTCACTCCCATGCGCTTAGCAAGCTCTTTTTGGGATAATCCGCCTTCACTTCGCAACACAACCAATATTCCTGCCTGATTTGGTTTTAATCCGCAGGATTCCATCTCTTTCAAAGTCTGATATTTAGCAAGATGCGCCACCTGCTGAATCAGCATAAAGCCTGATTCCATCCATTTATTATTCACAGTTTCCTCACCTCCCCATTCAAAGTTCTTTATATTCGTTTTGAACTTTTCCGCAAAATTGATTCGCTGTTTAATAATTAGATGGCTAATCATTAAACATCTAACGGTTAGGATAATCACTTTGAATGTAAATGTCAATAGGGTTTATTATTTTTTTATAATTATCCATGACGGGATCATATTTATGATTGCTCTATATATAGATGCAATAACAGGACAGGACCGGAACACAATACATAATTACAAATGTACTGCATCCCGGCCCTGTTGCCATTCAAGGATTAAATCTTATAAAGTTTCAGAATCTAACACGATTGTAAATGGTCCGTCATTAATAAGACTGACTTTCATATCCGCTCCGAATCTTCCTCTTTCTACAACCTCTACCTGTTCCTTGCATTTTTCAATAATGTATTCATACATTTCCGAGGCCATATCCGGTGCTCCGGCTTCGATGAAGCTTGGTCGGTTTCCTCTCTTGCAGTTTGCATATAATGTAAACTGAGAGATGAGAAGAAGTTCTCCTCCTACCGCATCCAGTGACAGATTGGTTTTTCCCTGTTCATCTTCAAAAATACGAAGTCCTAACATTTTCTTTACCATCTTGTCAGCCACTTCTTTTGTATCATCATTGCTGACTCCGATCAAAACCATAAATCCTTTCCCAATTTTCCCAAGGCTCTCTCCATCTACCTTTACTTCACTTTCTAACACTCTCTGAATTACGAATCTCATTTTCTCTCTCCTGTCTTTTGTATTTACATAATCCTTTTATGCCTGCCCATTTTTTAATTTTTCTCTCTTGTCCGGAAGCTGTGCAAGTATAATTGCCACAAACATCAACACACAGCCTATTCCTTCTCTCGCTGACAGTGTTTCTCCTAATATTATCCAGCCGGAAAGTACAGAAAAACAAGATTCCATACTTAAAAGCAGTGATGCAATCGCCGGATTCGCATGCTTCTGTCCGAGGATTTGTAATGTATATGCCACCCCACAGGACATGACTCCCGCATATAAAATCGGCATCCGGGCATCTAATATATCTCCAATTTGCGGCGTTTCTGTCAGGAACATAAACGGCAGTGATGCAATTCCACACACAAAGAACTGGATACATGACATTTTCACACCATCTACTTTTGGTGAATAATAATCAATCACCAGAATATGTACTGCAAAAACCAATGCACAGGCAAAAATCATAATGTCGCCCTTGCCAATTGAAAATCCTTCTTTAATACATAAGAAATACAGCCCTATCAGTGCCAGAAATACTGACATCCACACTTTCCAACCTGCTGCTTTCTTTAAAAATATCCCAAGAACCGGAACAAACACAATATAAAATGCGGTAATAAATCCCGCCTTTCCTGCTGTTGTGTACTGAATCCCCATCTGTTGGAGGCTGCTTGCTGCAAATAAAAGCAGACCACAGGCAATTCCTCCCTGAATCAGATCTTTTCTTGTTCCGTCCACTTCCGGCTTCCCATTCATCTTTTCCAACAACCAGATACACGGCAAAAGCGTCACTCCTCCAATAAAGCTTCGCACTCCGTTAAATGTAAATGGTTCAAGAAAGTCCATTCCTACGCTTTGTGCAACAAATGCGGTTCCCCAAATCAGAGAAGTCAGTAACAACATAACTGCATTCTTTGGTTTCATCTCTCTTCCTCCTTGCGCAATTCAAATTATTATAGCATATTTTCTATAAATATTGCATAAATTCTTCTATTGACCTTTTCGTATTTTATTTATCTCTTCAATAATAACCTCGACATTCTTGTTTCAATGTCTTATTCCCATTAATGAAATCTATTTTTTCAATCTAAATTTTACTATTATCTGACATTGCGATTTTATTTTTATTATTTTCAATTTTTATATTGACATTTTCATTATTAAGTGATATATTATAGTCAAACAAAAGAAGAAATTAAAAATACAAAAACTAGAAATCCGAAAGGAGGATAAACCACCAGGAACATAAAAGAAACACCCCATAATAAAAAGAAAGGACAGGTTATCAACCGAAAGGTATAGTCCAATGTACTCAGAAGAGATAAATTAAGAGCGCTTCATCAAAACAAAAAAATTGATGAAGCGCTCTTAATAATTTATATCATCCTAATTATTCAAAAATTCTCCAACATTGTTACTGCAAGAATTAGCGCATATAGACTGACATCCCCATCATATAAACTGCACCATAATACAATATGAGTAACACAGCACCCATCAGAAGACTCTGCTTTTTCTCAATAGTTCTTACTGCAATCAGGCTATCTGATATAAGAAATGCACAGGCGCCTGCTGCCAGAAAATATCTGCTTCTTCCTGGTACAATAACCGCTGCACTAACTGCCATAGATACCATAGAACTTAAGACCGCTGCATAGAGAAGTACAGGAATCTTTAATTTCCCAAGTTTCGGCAATCCTTTATGAAAAATCATAAGAAACACGCCGTATATTCCAAGTATTCCCAGAATACTGCCAATTTGAATCCCTTCTATCCTGTAAATTCCTGCAATAAAACAAAAATGTGCAATACCAAATGTAACGACTCCCCATAAAAATTCCAATTCTAAAAGCACATCTGCAAGCACGCAGAACAAAAGACCGACAAATATCATCCAGTCTGAAAATCCCTGTTTTCCCGCTGCCAGACCGCTTCCACAATTCCAGACCGCCATACAGGTTGCTGACGCTTTAAATACTAAAGAACCCTTCGGGTAACGATCCCGAAGGGCACCATATAAAGTTCCAAATACTATCATAAGTAGCAGCGTTGCTGCTATCTGATGTATCATGCGTTTTCCTGCCCGTCGTTTAGTCCGAGCATCTTTTCAAATTCCTTCTTCAAAAAATCACAGGTCGGTTTGTTCCACTGTGTCCCTTCCAGTCCATTTTCTGATTTTATGATCTGCAAAGCCAGAAGCAATGCATCTACTGCTTCTTCATGCTCCAGATTATGCAGATTTGACACAACATATTCTTTTGCCTGACGCGGTGATATCCCTGCTTTTTTTGCGAGTGCCCGGCAAAAAGTCTCGAACCCAATTTCAGTCTCTCCACTCATCCAGATCATATCATCGAACTGTTCATATTTTTTTACATATTCATTTATAATCTCTTTGGCTTCCTCATCCAGATCATATCCGTATCTCTCAGCTATCTCTTCCAATTCTTTCCAATAAGAAACATCTACAGCCGAATAATTCATGCTGATTCTAAGACAGCCTCCGGTCTTATGGATCTCAGTCTGAAAATCCTCTTCCCAAGTCGGACATACCAGCATCTTAACGCCGTTCACAATACCGCCCTGTATAATCTTTTCCTTCATTACTCCACTCCGCCTCCATTCTCAAATCTTCATGGGACTCTGCTGTTATATTTCACCGTTCTGGCGAATTCAAGAATGCCTCTACATTCTGTTTCTTATTCTATCTCACGCCAACTACTTTTGTCAAATCATGACTTACAATAAGATACTGTCCTCTATATTTTTAATCTATATTTCCAATCTGTGTTTCAACTCTCTATACATCAAAATCTCCACTTCGGTAAGCACGCAGTAACATCTTTAATCCTTCAATATCTTCTTTGATTTTCTTACCATTGTCCGTATTGCGCACCATCAGTCGTTCACTCTCTGTCTCCACCAGTTCTGATTTGGATTCGATATCCTTATTCTCTGTCAAAGCCGCATAGACACTCTGAAATGGCTGATGTGATTTGATTCGGATTCCATGCGAGTTAAATATTAACGTATATCCTGCTATTCCAGTCGTCTTATGATAACTCTTACAGAAGCCTCCATCAATGACAAGCAGTTTCCCATTGGCCCGTACCGGATGTTCTCCCTTTGATGTTCTGACTGGCGTATGTCCATTGATAATATGAGAGCTCTCGGAATACAATCCAAATTCATGAAGAATCATATTGCAGACTTTCTCCTCATGATAGAATTTATAATATGGATTTGATTGTTCAAACCACGTATTTTCATCCAGTACATAAGTCCGCTCAAATGTCTTAATATTTCTTCCGGAAAGAGGGGATTTTCTTCCACACCAGAGATACCACATAAAATCACGGTCTTTTTGTCTGGCATCTTTTGACCACGCCCGTCTGGCAATTCTCTCCGCGTAATCCAGATACTCTCTTCCATGATATCTCTTCTTGCCAAATGCAACGCCTTCCAGATTACCACTTTCATCTAATGGCACACAGCCATGATAGAGCAGATTCCCATTAAAAATGCGATACATACTTCCCTTCTGATACAGAAAATCAATATGCTGTCTGAGACGTATGCTGTTCACAAATGCCATACGAAGCCCTTCCATCACCTGGTCTTCTTCCTCAGACAACTGATAAACATCTTCCATATCGCCCGAATCAAAATTCACTGTCGGAAATGCCTCTTCTTTAATTGCATGTTCAGTTCCATCAATTTCTACTGTCTGCTTTTCCACATTTACTTTGTGAAGAAGCATCTTGTCTGTCATATTGTAATCCGGATTCCTTAAGATTACCTGTCCCTCCAACTTAAAAAGCATGACAGAAATCGCTTTTAATGCAGCTTTCATTGGTTCCTCGCTCGGATATATCTTTTCTGCAAAAAGAGCCAGATTCCGCAAACTGATTCCATAACTATTCTCAAGAATCTTCGTATTATTATATTTCAGGTTATTTCGGACAACCGTTGCAATGCATGCCTTGCTTCCCGCTGCCGCTCCCATCCAGAGAATATCATGGTTCCCCCACTCAATATCCAGGGAGTGATATTGCATCAGAAGATCCATGATCCGGTCTGCACATGCACCACGATCAAATATATCTCCCACAATATGTAAATGATCCACTGCAAGACGTTTGATCAGTCCTGCCAGCACTTCAATAAATTCATCTGCATTGTCAAGTTCCAGAAGCGTATCTAGAATATTTCTGTGATAAACTACCTGATTATCATCTTCATCTTTCTGTACATGAATCAGCTCATCTAAAATATATGCATACTCTTTCGGCATTGCCTTACGAACTTTAGAACGTGTGTATTTTGAAGAAAGAAGCCGCGCGATATCAATCAGTTTTCCAAGTGTTGCACGATACCACTCCTCATTATTCTTTCCTTCTTTCCGCACAAGTTCCAGCTTCTCCACCGGATAATAGATCAATGTACAGATTTCCTCGCGGTCAAAATCAGAAAGTGTCTCACCGAACAGCAGGTCTACTTTTTCCCGGATAACACCGGAACAGTTATTTAAAATATGGCAGAACGCTTCATATTCGCCATGAAGATCGCTCATAAAATGTTCTGTTCCTTTTGGCAGGCTTAATATTGCCGTCAGGTTGATAATTTCCCTGCTGACAGCCTGTTCTGTCGGATATTTCTCCGCTAATAATTCCAGATATCTCTCGTCATTCATAAAATTGTTGTCCTTCCATATTATCTCAATTATTGCTTTCCCGCTTCTGTTACAAGTATACATTTTTTTCCACACCAGTGCAACTATACTCCCAAAAAGAGAGTCGGTTTCCCGGCTCTCCTAAATCCACAATCAAGTAACTTGCTCCCACCTGTAGAGGAAGAGGCATTCTTGCTATATTTTGTTAAAATAAAAGCTGAAGTCCCATTGCAATAATCCACATATATGCACAAGTCTTTGGAATCATTAATAATCCAACCTTTGGTTTTGTTTTACTAAATAAAGTTACCGGAAGATAACAGCCAAAAGAAATAATGATAGCTGCAACCATTCTTGTCATATGATATCCATAAGTATTTCCCGATATGATATACAGGATAATTACTCCTACGCCAGTCACTGCAAAGACTGCATTTCTGATAATAGATAATTTCATATTACCTTCATCCGTACACCAGTTATTCTGTGGAAATATGCATATCACAATTCTGACGATTGCCGATATCCATATGATAGCTTCAATGATGACTGGCATTTTTAATTCTGGGAATGTTAATTTCCAGATATACATCAACATAATATAAAATACTGTCATTGTGATAGACGATACCTGCAATCCAATCC
>ENA-OPDD01000659-OPDD01000659.1-human-gut-metagenome-genome-assembly--contig:-NODE-659-length-25159-cov-1.981278_pt1 | contig 25159 bp, 19 predicted proteins | sample MGYA00241574_ERZ501499 | MGnify/ENA primary metagenome ERZ501499 (study PRJEB25962, sample SAMEA2042576) | human gut metagenome | biome: human gut; feature: human-associated habitat; material: faeces...
TTCCTTGAGGGGTGCTCTCCCGTCAGCATGATATTGAGCAGTACACCCAGCGCATAAATATCTGCGCGGCCATCCGACTGGGAGAGGCCGTACTGCTCCGGTGCCGCAAAGCCGGTCGTTCCCAGGATTTTCGTGTCTTCTGAGATGGCAGTTTTGTGGATCCTCGAAGCGTCAAAATCGATCAGAACCGCCTCACTGCCCCGCAAAATGACATTGTCAGGTTTCACATCCCTGTGTACAATTCCTCTCGAATGAAGCACCCAGAGCGCCGAGCAGAGCTGGCGGCCGATCTGTTTTGCCTGCCCCGTCGTCAGCACTCCTCCCTCCAGAATTTCTCCCAGGGTGTCGCCCTGCACATACTCTTCCAGCAGAGCCGTCCTGCCGTCCTTTTCTCCCACTTCCATGATCTGAGGCAGATTCCGGCAGGAAAGCCCGAGAAGCAGCTGATAGACCTCACTGCTTCCCTCAAAATGTCTGAAAATATATCGGGTGCCGCTTTCCCGGTGGCGTACAAGGGAAACTTCTCCCCACGCACTTTTCTTGAGCACCCTCAGCGTATCATATTCGTCATGAACTGCCTTAAGAAGGCTGTCATAAATCTCCATATTTCATCCTCCGCACTATGCGGCGTGCATATTGTTTTCCAAAATCGTTTTTAGTATACTGAGATTTGAATATACTATTTAGAATATTGTAACTTAACAAATAATTATTGTAAAGGTGCGAAGATGAAAAAGAAAAATACAGACAATTTACAGCAAGAAATGATGAATGCACCTGATTTGAACCAGTTCCTGTCTCGAAATCAGGAATCATTCGTAAACGCAAGTGTATCGGAATTATTAAACCAGCTGTTTGAGAGAAAAAATATTTCAAAGGCAGCCCTCGCCAAGCAGGCCGGCATGAGCGAAATCTATCTGCATCAGATTTTCGCCGGCCGCCGGAAACCTTCGAGGAACCGCCTTTTATGCCTGTGCTTCGGTCTCGAAGCCAGCGTGGAAGAAACCCAGGAATTGTTAAAGCTCTGCGGCATGGCCCAGCTCTATCCCAAACTGAAACGCGATGCGATTATCTATTACGGACTGCTGCACGGGCTGAAGCTGTTTGAGATTAACGATAAACTTTTTGATGAGGATGAAGAGATTCTGTTTTGAGAGAGAGGTGATTTTCCCGGAATTACATAGACGCAGTTTCCTATAAATCAAATCACATTTTTTACAAAGGAGGACCTTATGAAAAAAATTTTTAAAATGCTTCTGACAACCTGCCTGCTTCTGCTGGCTGTGTGCGGGGCATCCCTATCAGTAAGCGCAAGAACCTATTATTACAAAGGATTGATTTCCATTGACCCGTCATTTCCGGACAGTGTTTTCGATGCAAACGAAGAGATCCAGATCCCTTTGACCGTAAAACGCTATCTCAGCAATAATATCTCCGATTTTTTATCCAAATATTATTGTGATGTTTACGGGCCGGACGGAAGAAGAATCTCCAACAATTACAATTATCTTTCCGATATGAATGCTCCCACTTTAAACTGGACCATCTTTGACAATCATACTCCCCGTGATTTTGGCCAATATACCGTAAAATATTATACTTCCAATGATACCGGAGGAACCTGCTACTTTTACATAAATTCTATTTCCGGCACCTTTGGCTCCGGTTTGAAATGGTCTTATGATAATGCCACCCAGGAGCTTAAAATATCCGGTTCCGGCAATATCGTAGACAACAATTTACCCTGGACAGAATATGAAAGTATGATCAAATCCATCGTTATAGGAGAAGGAATCACATCTATAGATGACTTTACCTTCCGTGGCTGTTCAAATTTAACCAGCGTCAGCTTACCTTCCACCCTTACCCGTATCGGTGATTATGCCTTTAACAGATGTCAGGGGCTGACAACGGTCAATTTCCCGGAGAACCTTATTCAGATCGGCACCTCTGCTTTTGCGAACTGTTCTTCCCTGCAGAATGTAAAGCTTCCGAACAGTCTCCGCGTAGTAGGCAATCATGCTTTTGAGGCAACCGCAATCAAGACCATCGAAATTCCTTCCAGTATGATCACTATTCCGCAGAGCGTATTTGAAGATTGTTACTATCTGGAAACAGTTACCATTCCAAATAGCGTAAGGGGAATTGAAGTCTGTGCATTTAAAGACTGTTCCGGTATAAGATCCATTATTTATAAGGGAACCAAGGAAGAATGGGCACGGATCAGCATCTCTTCTTACGGAAATGATGCCTTAGAATCCGCCACAATCAAAACCCTTTCCTCTTCGACCAAAGTCACTCTCGCCAAGACCACGCTCAGAAGTCTGACAAACGCTGCCACCGGAATCAAAGTCACCTGGAGCAAGGTAAACAAGGCCAGCGGTTATTACATCTACCGCAAAGCCGGCAATGGCGCCTACAAAAAGATCGCGACGGTCAAAAAAAGGACCACCGTTTCCTATCTCGATAAGAACAGTCTTGTCAACGGAACCCAGTACACTTACATGGTCAAAGCTTACAGCGGCAGTACCGTCGGCACCGGAACGGCTCTCCGCACGATCCGCATCACCAGACCGGCGATCACAGCCTGCACCAGCAGTTCCAGAGCCATTACTCTGAAATGGAGGAAGAACGCTCAAGTCACCGGCTATGAGATCCGATACACCGTCGGCGCTTCTTCCAGAACGCTCAAAGTGAGAAGCAGAAACACCGTCAAAGCTGTAATCCGCAACCCGAAAAAAGGCAGAACCTACACTATCCGCCTGCGCGCCTACAGAACGGTAAGCGGAAAAACCTATTACTCCGCATGGAGTGCAGCGAAAAAGGCGGTTGTTCGTTAATGCAAAAAACAGGCTATCTCCCATAAAAAGGAGTAGCCTGTTTTTATATCCAGCCATCAGGGACAGTAAAAAAACCGAAAACACCGTCCTCAAGTACTAGTGTTTGCTCCGGTACTGCGATGGTGTCAAACCGGTTTCCTGTTTGAATTTTCTTCGGAAACTCGACGTATTCAGGTAACCGACCTGGATGCTGATCTGATCGATATTCATATCGGTCCCAGATAACAGCTCTTCTGCTTTTTTCATTCTTATATTCCAGAGATAATCGGAAAAATTCACATCAAAGCTCTTTTTGAAGAGATAGCTCATGTAAGCGATGCTGACATGGAAGGTGTCTGCCAGGACGGAAATTGAAAAATCAGGAGAGCTGTACTCTTTCTGGATCGTTTCCGCGATCTTCGAGAACTGGATCGTGGAGTTCTCAAATTCGTTCTCGTAGGTACTCAGAAGCAGGAGAATATTCTGACGGATTTCTTCTTTTTTCTCCACAAAAGAACAGCTTCTGCAAAGGAACAGCGTATTGAAATACAGATCGCTGTAGCTCTTGAACTTCACGTTGAGGTTGTTCATGCTGCTTGAGAGGATCGTCAGAATATCAATCAGGACACAGCGGATGAAAAAGTTCGGAATCGAAGAATTATTTTCGGAGGCCGTATCCAGAAGCTCAAAGAGATAGATCACCTGTTCTCTGGCTTTCGTGATCTGACAGGATTTGAGCGCATCTGCCAGAAATTCCAAATTCGAGTAGGGGTAGGACAGACTTCCCGAGGAAGAAATCTTCTCTGCAATTTCCGAGTAAATCACCACAGGAGCCTCATCCCAGAATTCAGAAGCTGCTGTCGTATTCTCATAGAGGGACGGAATTTCCAGCGGAGATTCCGCACTGTTGCTTAAAGCACTGCGATAGCCTGTTACCTGATAAAGATCCGTCAGAAGTAAATGGAGCACTTCATCTTTATTCGGCTCCGCACCGCTGTAGCAGATCAGAAATACCGCGTACTCCTCCGTACACTCCAGAAGCAGGGCAGATGGAATATCCCCCGGCAGACTGGTATTCAGAAGCTTCTGCACATCTATCGGAAAGCTTTCTTTCTTACTTGGTGTCTTGACCCGCAGCATAAAAATGTGGCTGCCCGCTTCCAGACAAAACAGGTGGTCAAAGATAACGGGATTGTTTGTGTCAAAAACAACATTATCCTCCACAATGGAATCCAAAAGAGACTTCTGCATGGAAAGCCGGTAGGAATCGATTTTCTGCTGCAGCTGCTGGTTTTCGGAGCGCACATTGCTGAAGGCGGCATCAAGCTGCTCCACATAGTTGCCATGCTTGTCAGAGGCAGGAAGGAGCTTTAAGGTCAGCTTATGAAGGGGCCAGTAGGTGACACGCATGCCCAAAAAGATCAGTACCATACCAACCAGAGACACAATGAGCAGAAAAGCATAAGCATTTCGGAAAGCAACGCTGGTCTGATAAAGAATCGTGTCATCGGAAAGTATCGTTACGAGTGAAAAGCCATTGATTGTCGTCGGTTTTGTCAGAATATTTTTGGAGGCTGTCACAAGGGAATCATGGTTCGTAATTTCATTATCCTTTATATAAGAAGTCATATACTGAGGATCATACCCGCATACAATCTGGTTGTCCTGGCTCATCAGGCACAGGGAAGCCATCCCTGAAATTCTTCTGCGGCTCAGCATTTTTTCAATTTCATCCATATTAAGAATATAAAAGATACTGTAGGTCTTGATTCCATTGTTGCTGGGCAGATAAACCAGGAGCTTGTTTTTTCCTTCTCCCAGTAAAATCAGCTGATTTTCTTTGGTATTTTCCATATAACTTTCCAGAGGGAAGGGGATATACTGTTTATTATAGTAAATCTCATACCCGTTATCGGTCTTTCGGATTGAATTTTTGGAAGAGAGGATATTATTTTTTTCAAAATGAATATAACAGATGCCGCTGATGATCTCATTGGCTGTGGTATATTTTGTGAGTGTCTGGGAGGCCTGATAAAGATACCAGCCTTCCTTTAAATAACGGGACATCGCCAGAGGAATATCCTGGGCCAAAAGATATTGGATTTTCTCTATCGTAGAGATGGAGGAATACAGATCGTTATCGATATCCGTCAGCTGCTTTTCTGCCTGGTTGTGCAGTTCCTTTGTGTAAACCTTTTTTAACTGTACCCGGAAGGCTGCGGTATATCCCAGAGTCAGTATGGTGAGAAGCAGAAAATAAGAAATAAAATATTTATATAAAGTCGTCACTGTATGCTTATTACGCAAATTTTTAAAAAACGACACGGGAACCACCTCTTTGTGAATTGAATTTAAGAATATTCTAACATATATCTAAAAAGAAAAAAAGTAATAATAGATATGAAAAACAAAAATGGGGTGCAATATTTAAAAAATCCGTTCAAAATTTGTGCGATAACACCAAAAAAGCCAGAAAAAATCAGCCTTTGAGAATAATACGTTTTTTAAAACCGCTGTTCCAACAGATGTTTCTTGTAAAAGAGATGGTAAAGCGTATATAATTTGGTTATCGCAAACGAGGCATCAAAAAAACAAGCGACAAAAGAACGGAAAAAAATAATGTATTAGGAGGTTTGACTATGAAATTGAAGAAACTTACAGCTCTGGTACTGGCAAGCATGATGATCGCTTCCACCGCAACTGCAGTTCCGGTTAGCGCAGCAGAGGACAACGAGTACAGCGTATTTGCTATTTTAAATGGAGAGTACGATCTGGCAGATAACCTGACTATGCAGACCACTCTTGAGGAAGCCGGACTGAAATTTGACTTTACCTCAGTTATGGGCGCAGACCTGGCAGAGAAAAGAAACCTGCTTCTGGCATCCGGCGATTATCCGGAGATCTTTATGAAATCCGGTTTCTCTATGACAGACTTAAATAAATATGGAAGTCAGGGCCTCTTCCTTCCGCTGGAAGATCTGATCAGAGAGCACGCACCGAATCTGACCAAGGTTCTCGACGAAAGAGACGCATGGAAATATCTGACCTCTGCTGATGGCCATATCTATTCTCTTCCTGAGATCGGAAGACAGGAAGGTGCAGTAACCACCTACTGGATCAACAAGAGATGGATGGACAACCTGGGACTGGAAGAACCGAAAAATCTGGATGAGCTCTATAATGTACTGAAAGCCTTCAAAGAACAGGATGCCAACGGAAACGGCGATACCGACGATGAGATTCCTTTCACCGCTACAGACGTTGTAAAACCGGATCTCCTGCTTCCTTACTTTGATATCAATTATGATTATGGAACCAAACTGGCAGTTATCGACGATCAGCTGACCTATGTTCCTACCTCTGATGTATTCAAGAGCTATATCGAGTTCCTGACCAAACTTTATCAGGAAGGTATTATGGATAAAAATTCCTTTACCCAGAAACATGAGCAGCAGGGCGCAATCGGACAGGCTGGCGACGTATTAGGCTCCTTCTTTGATGCCGGCGCATTCCTGACCGTTGGACGTGACAATGACGACGATTATATCGCACTGACTCCGTTTACCAAGGGCACCTATCCTCTGGGAACCGCTATTACTCCGGGTACTCTGGTACTGACCGATGCCTGCCACAATCCGGAAACCATCATTTCCTTCTTTGACCAGTTCTACAGCGAAGAAGGCGGTATCGAAGCCATTATGGGTATTGAGGGCAAGACCTGGCAGAAGACCGATGATGACAAATGGGAGTGGATCCTTGGCAATGGCTACGGCGACGATGTAGGAACCGTTCGTTCCAGCTCCACCATTCAGGGTGCAGCAAACCATCCGTCCATCTGGCCGAATTACTGGTACACCAACATGTCTCCTGAGGTTGACCCGGATGAAGTATATCTGAACGAGCAGAGAGCAAAAATGGCAGCCGACGGCAAGGTTCCCCTTCCTGTTATGAACTACAGTGAAGAAGATGGTCTGACCATTGCCACCCTCACCGCAGATATCAATTCCTATATTGATCAGTATGTAGCTCAGGTTGCAACCGGCGACCTTACCCTGGATGACAGCTGGGATGAGTATGTAGGTACTCTGGAAAGCATGGGAGCAGGCCAGCTGATGGATATCTATCAGGCTGCATACGACGCTGGTATTTCTGCTGAATAAGACTGACAGAATATGAGATAAACAGTTAAGAAATAGGAGAAGGGACTGTTGCAGTCAATGCTTCAGTCCCTTTATTTCTTTACAGAAAACCGGGAAGGAGCGTGTTGGTATGGAAAAGAAAAAGAGTTTCAGAGCCAGACTGGCAAAGAATATTCAGAAAAACTGGATTTTGTACGTTATGATGCTGCCAGTAGTCATTTATTACATCGTCTTTGCTTATGCCCCCATGTATGGCGTACAGCTGGCATTTAAGAATTATAAAATCAAGCTTGGAATCATGGGCAGCCCCTGGGTAGGCCTGGATCATTTTAAACGTTTTTTCAACAGCTATAACTTTTCTCTTTTATTGAAGAACACTCTGGGCATCAGTATCTACAGTCTGTTGGTGGGCTTCCCCATCCCGATTATCTTTGCGCTGCTGCTTAATTACATAAAAAACAGATATCTGAAAAAAACCGTGCAGATGGTATCCTATGCACCCTACTTTATTTCTACCGTAGTTATCTGCGGTATGCTGACGATCTTCATGAATCCGGATACCGGCGTTTTCAATACGATCTTAAAAGCTTTGGGCATGGAGCCGATGGATTTCCTCTCCAAACCGAAATGGTTTAAGAGCATCTATGTGTGGAGCGGTGTCTGGCAGGGAATGGGCTGGAGCTCTATCATTTATATTTCCGCCCTCTCCGGCGTCGATTATGAGATGCACGAGGCGGCTATTGTGGATGGCGCCACAAAGCTTCAGCGAATCCTTCATATCGACCTGCCTTCCATCAAACCGACGATTATCATGATGCTGATCCTTCAGCTTGGTTCTCTTATGAATGTAGGTTTTGAAAAAGTATTCCTTCTTCAGAATACCCTGAACAAACAGGCTGCTTCCGTAATTTCCACTTATGTATACGAGGTTGGTCTGATCAACAGTGACTATGGATATTCCACAGCCATCGGTCTTTTTAACTCCATCATCAATATGCTTCTTCTTGTTGGTGCAAACTGGTTCTGCAAGAAGTTTGCCGATGAAAGTCTATTCTAGGAAAGGAGGGAGTCCAGATGAAAGAAAAACATGTAAAAATGAAAAAGTCTTACAATGACAAGATTTTTGATATCATCAATGTGCTGCTCATGTGCATTCTGGTTGTGATCTTTGTATGGCCCCTCTGGTTCATCGTCATTGCCTCCTTCAGTGATCCCAATGAAGTATGGCTCGGCCATGTACTCCTGCTACCGAAGGGCTTTACTACCATCGCCTACCAGGCTGTTGCCGAGTATGGAGATATCTGGATTGGCTACCGCAATACCATTCTCTATACCGTTGTAGGTACGCTGGTAAACATGGTCCTGACGATCTGTGCCGCTTATCCTCTGGCACGAAAAGATTTCATGCCGAGAAACATCCTGATGTTCTTCTTTATGCTGACGATGTATTTCAGCGGCGGCCTGATTCCCACTTACCTGGTGGTAAACAACCTGCACCTGACAAATACCTTCTGGGCAATGATCATTCCCGGAGCCATTTCCATCTACAATGTCATCATCACAAGAACCTATTTTATCAACAGCATTCCGAAATCTCTGGAAGAGGCGGCAGAACTGGATGGAGCGAACACGTTCCAGCTTCTCATTAAAGTAGTCCTGCCCCTGTCCAAACCGATTCTGGCAGTTATCGGCCTTTACTACGCAGTAGGCCACTGGAACGATTTTTACACCGCATTGATCTACATCAATGACAAGAGCCTTCTTCCGCTCCAGTCCTTCTTAAGAGACCTTCTGATGTCCAATAAGATGAGCATGGCCAACATGCAGGGCCTGGACGCAGCCGCCATGGAGGCGAAGATGCAGCTTGCACAGACCTTAAAGTACAGTGTTATCATTGTATCCACGGTACCGGTACTCTGTATCTACCCCTTCATTCAGAAGTATTTCGTAAAAGGCGTTATGATTGGTTCCGTAAAAGGCTAAACCAAAGGGGACGGTGTTTTTGGTTTTTTCACCGTCCCCTTTGGTTTTTTATTGCTTTGTTATCAGCGCTCCATTCTGAGCCACTTTTCCCCGTCCCCAATGGCTTTTTCTTTTCCGTTCAGGAGGACAAGGGCTTTCGTTTTTTCCGGTACCTCAACTTCCAGGTGGGTTTTGTCATATTTTACGGAGATTCTGCCGTTTTTCGTCATGATCGAGCCTTCCGCTGCTTCGATGATATCCATGCACTCCGGTGCGATCACGATATCTTCGTAGCACACCGAAGCCTCTTTCTGGCGGATTCCTAAGACATACTCGAAGAGATACTGGCTGACCGCGCCAAACATCGGATGGCACTGGGAACGATGCCCGGTCCAGTACTCCGGAATCGTGGTGCCGCCTTTCTTCATTCTGGAATAGAAGGTATCTTCTTCTTTGGAGGTAAGAAGTGAGATGGCAAGCTCGCTCTCCCCTCTCTCAAAAAGGATTCTCGTCAGCACATCTGTCGCAAAAATTCCCGTATCGTATTTCCTGATTTCCCGGTAATGCTTGAGAATATTCGCAAAGGTTCTCTCATCGCCGATACCGAGATCTACGGCAAACACATTGCTTCCCTGCTGATTTTCTGCAAAATCGCCGGTCGCCGGATCGAAATATTCGTCCAAGATCGCCTGCTTTTTGCGCCGGATTTTTTCTTTCAGTTCTTCATCCGCCTGATGGTTTCCGATGATCTCTCCGATCTCCAGCACCTTTTCCATAGATTTGATGTAAAAATAGGTGTTCACAAGGGGCGCGGGGATGTAGATCGCGTCCATATTATTGACAAAGCCCATCGTCGGCACGCACCAGTCTCCCAGGCACCACTCGCCTGCCCGGTCCGAAACCACCAGATCTTTCTCGCTGTGCGCTTCCAGATAGTCAAAATAGTGAAGCATCTGGGGATAGAGCTCCTTCAAAATCTCCTGATCGCCATAATTCCGGTAAAATACATAGGGCACCATCACAATGGCACAGCCCCAGCCGCCCGGGCCACCGCCGGAAGGAATATAGGGCGCCGTATACTGCACATGGCCGGTGATGGAATCCTGGCAGTCCGCAATATCCTGAATCCATTTCCGGTAAAATTTCTCCCCGTCCAGCTGAATCATCGCCGCATTGCAGGTCAGCTGACCGTCTCCGGTGTAGCCTCTCCGCTCCACATGGGGGCAGTCGGATGGGATTCCACAGTGCATATTGTCCAGCTGGGTCCGAAGATAGGCTTCCCGAAGCCAGTTCAGTGTCTCATCGCTGGAGGAAAAGGTGGAACTGACCTTTACATCGCTGTGGATCACGACGCAGTCTGTCACTTTCGCATTTCCTTTTACCTCAAAATACTGAAAACCAAACCAGGTGAAACGGCAGTGCATGCTGCGCTCCGTTCCATCGGTATAGAAAACAGTCTTCTGTTTATAGGTGTTTTCCTTTGTCAGGCGTCCTTTCTTATTCAGCAGTTCTCCGTGCAGAACTGTGATTTCCTCCCCCGCCGGCGCATCCGATACCAGTACCGGATAGCCTGTGATAATTTCTCCGGCATCATAGATCCGCACATCGCCTTTTTCTGCCAAAAGGCGCGGAGTAATATGGCGGATCACCCGGTCTGCCGGGCAGTCCTGTATGTAAAAATGCGTCTCCGGCGCTTTTTCCAGGCAGACCGCTGCCCAGTCGGAATCATCGTAAGGCGTCTGCATCCAGGTCTCGTCATAATCCCTGTAATCATGAACCTCCCCTTTCAGAAGGTTCGCCTTTTTCACATAGCTTTCCTTCCATTTGTGGCTGCCGTCAGAGCCGGTCCGGTGTGTCTCTCCCTTTTCATCCTGCCAGTCGATCACATAGCAGAGCTTGATGTGGCCGTACTCATAACATTCATTGGGCATCTCATACCAGCCCGGCCCCATAAGAAAAGCAATCGTATTTTCTCCTTCCTTCAGATAAGAAGTAATGTCATAAACCGGGCAATACAGGCGGTGGCGCATCTTCTCATCGTAGGGAACTCCGCGGTAAAGCTTCTCCGGTCTTTCATGAAAATCCGTACTCAGCGGCAGAAACAGATCGTCGCTCACCTTTTTCCCATTGATAAAAATCTCAAAAATGCCAAGACCCGCTATCGTGATCTTCGCAGAGGTCACTTTCGGAAAACTCAGCGTCTTCCGGATCATCGGCGTACAGCAGGCTCCCCCGGTGGAAATCCACTCTGCTCCGGATAAATCTGCAGTTTTATAAGTATTCATATCCCATTCCTCCTTATCCCTTCACGGCTCCGCTGGTCATACCTTCCATGATCTGCGTGGAAAATGCAAAATACAGAATCACAATCGGAATCAGCGTGATGATAACAGCCGCCATCGTCTCGCTCATGTATCTCGTAAACTGGCCCACATAGCGGTAGATTCCCAGTGTCAGCGTCGTCGTATTTTTGTTGCCGAGAAGAATCATCGGCATATAAAAATCATTCCAGCAGCCGATGGCTTTGATCAGCGCCATCGTCACAATCACCGGCTTCGCAATCGGGAAAATGATCCGGAAAAACACTTTCACATCATGGCAGCCGTCCATCCGCGCGGATTCCTCCAGCTCTCTCGGAAGCGTCTTAAAAAACTTCTGAAATACAATGCAGGACATCGAAATTCCCGCAATATAGAGAAACAGCACTCCGGCCAGTTTATTCAGGAGACCCATCTTTTTCAGCATCAGGAACACCGGAAGGATTGTCACCTGCACCGGAACCATCATGCCAAGCAACAGATAGCTGGACAGCAGATTTTTTCCCTTAAATTCATAACGCGCAATTCCATAGGCCATCATGGCAGACAGGATGATACAGCCAACCGTGCCGCCCACCGTGAGAATCAGGCTGTTTCCAAAATACCGGATGAAGTCGTTTTCAAACAGTACCTTTTTGTAGGCTTCAAAGGTGATGCTGGTGGGAATGGCAATAAAGCTTTTCAGAAGATCGCTCCTGGTTTTTACCGAATCCATCAGCGTCACCACGGTGACAAAGATCGCAATGCTGGTATAGATAATCAGAAGAATCGAGACCGTCCAGCGGAAGATTTTTCCCTGCCTGGAGAGCACTTCCTTTCCTCCTCTTCTGTCGCTTTCCTGTAACTTTTTCACCCTCATAAAATGCCCCTCCTAATTTTCATATTCAAATTTGTTCAGCACCTTATTCTGAAGGAACGTAACCACCAGCATAAACAAGAACATGACTACACTGATCGCAGAACCGAAGCCCAGATTTGTCTTCGCGTCCAGACCGCTTCCAAAGGTGTAACGGTAAAATACCATGCTGGCAAAATCCAGGCTGCCGCCCACGCCTCCGTTCAAACCGCCCAAAATATAAGGAAGGTCGAAAACGCCCAGCGCCCAGATCGTACTCATCATAATGATGGAGGCGCAGGAGGGAAGGGACAGCGGCAGAAGGATTCTGGTAAAACGCTGCCACTCCGTACAGCCATCCACCCGGCAGGCCTCCATGATCTCCTGGGGAATATCCATGAAATTCGCATAGAAAATCATAATACCGGAACCGGCTCCCTGCCACATGATCACGAGAACCAGAAGCTTAAAGGCGATGGAAGGATTGCCAAACCAGGCGCTCTGTGCCATTCCAAGGCTTTTCAGGATCGTGTTCATGAGACCGATGTTCGGGTTGAAAAGAAGGGTTGCAAAAAAGCCGATGACCGTGCTGCTGATGACATAGGGTAAAAATACCATAAACTTTATGTATTTATAGGCCGGAATTTTGATGAAAAAGAAATACGCCAGAAAATACTGAAACGGCGTAATGATAAACCACACGCAGAGCAGATATTTCAGGTTGTTTTTCAGAGAGTTAAAAAAAGCCGGCGTAAAACGTTCATCGTTAAAAATGCGGATGAAGTTTTCAAAACCCACAAAGTCCGCTTTTCCCATACCGGTATAATTGGTAAAAGCCAGATATACCACATACAGGATCGGGATGATCGCAAAGATCGTATAGAGCACAAATCCCGGCGTGATAAAAAATAAATAGTTTCTGTTTTTCTTCATAATCCGGTTCCTCCATACATCCAATACTTAAAAATGCAGGCATCATTTCTGATACCTGCATTCTGTCAATGTTCTCTGAACTTATTCCATAATTGCTGCCACATCTGCCATCATGTCGTCAACTGTGATCTCGCCGCTCATAACCTTAAGGATATCTTCTGACCAGACAGTATCAGCTGTATCTGTTTTCGCATAAGTTGTAAGTACATTCTGCCAGCTTCTGAAAATGTTTCCGCCGCCGCTTACAGAGATTTCCTGTGCTACCGGATGTGAGGATTCGATTTCCGGAGAGGCAGATACGCCGCCGACAGCCTGAACCCATGCGGTCTGTCCTTCTTTGGTTGCACAGTAGGAAGCAAATGCCTCTGCTGCCTCTTTGTTCTGAGTATTCGCATTGATGGAGAAACCGTTTGCTGCTGTTCCTACCAGACCAGCCGTGCCGTCCTCTGCCGGAATTGCGAATGCGCCGTAATTGAGATCCGGATTGTTCTGATCGATAGAGGAAATTGTCCAGGTACCGCCGATCAGCATTGCCGCATTACCGGTTGTAAAGCCAAGAAGCGCATCATCACTGTTGATCACGCCAAGCCAGTTATCGCCAAAGTAGCCTGCGTTTGCCCAGTCTACCAGTTTCTGGAGGGAACCGCTTGCGCCAGGTCCGTCTGCCTTGCTCGTATAGTCATCCAGGCCTCTGGTATATTCCGGATCGTATGCGGACATCACCGGCTCCCAGATAAAGAGAAGGCTCCAGTCCTCGTAGCACTGGGAAATCGGAGTGATTCCTGCCTCTTTGATCTTTGCCAGCAGCTCTTCAAACTCGCTGAAGGTCTTCGGAACTTCCCAGCCGTTCTCTGCAAAAATATCTTTGTTATAGAAGCAGGCACGGGAGTCCATGGTCAGCCAGGGAACGGAATACTGTTTTCCGTCAATCGTAGCGAGCTTCATCGCATCATCCGTTATAATACTGAAATCCACAACGTCCGTCAGATCCTCTACCATGCCATTGTTCACATAGCCGGGCATGATATCCGTAGCCGTACCGTTTGTCCAGAAAAGATCCGGGCCTTCGCCGGACTGAAGAGCCGTCGCGAGAACCTGCTGATAATCGGAAGCCTTAATCTCGTAATCCACTTCCACGTTGGGATATTTTGCTTTGAAGCCTTCGATGACAGCTTTTAACGCTTCCTCAAAGCTGTAGGCATGCTCCCATACGGTAATGGAACCGGAAACATCCTCGTTTACCGCCTCATCTGCCGATACCGGAAATGTACTGAGAACCATTGCTGCTGCGCAGGACAGCGCCATCCATTTTTTCATTTTCATACACTTTTCCTCCTTTTCTTTTTATGCAGTCCCGTCTTTTTCGTCTGCCCGGAACTGTTCACTGATAGCTTCATTTTAGCCAGATTTCCATTTTCAGACAAGGCAATAACTTCTTTAGTTTCTGCACAATCTTACGATTATTTGTGGAAAAATTCAAAAAATTCTATGGAAGTTCAAAATTTTATCTGTTTTCGATACTGCCCGATGGTCTTTCCGGTACTTTTCTTAAAGACTCTCAGAAGATAATTGGCATTGGAAAAACCCGCCAGCTCCGCCACTTCCTCCAGGGAATATTTCGACTGCTTCAAAAGTGTGGCGGCATAGGCCACCCGTTTCTCATTGATATATTGCGTCACCGTCATTTTCGTCTGTTCCTTGAATTTCTTACAGAAGGAGGGCACGCTCATGCAGCTCATCTGCGCCAGCTCCGGCAGGGTCAGCTTTCCGTCCAGATGCTGGTCGATATAGTTCAGAACCTCCATCAGCGGATTCTGTGCTCCTGCACGCAACGCCGCCTCCTGGAATCCCTGCATGTACTCCAGCGCCCTGTCTTTCAGTTCCGTACTGCTGGCCGCGGAAGAAATAAGAGAAACAAGGCTCTCCTCCTGTCTCCATTTTTCACGAAAGCTTTCCTCAAAATGATATTCCTCCAGAATTGACTGGATCAGCTGGCGGAGATTCTGCTGGAACATGTTTTTTACGACTGCGACAGACAGCTGCTGCTCTCCACTCACTTGAAACCACCGTTCCAGCTCCTCCGAAAACTGCTCCGGCCAGCTCTCTTCCAGGAATTTTTTTGTCTCAAAGATTCCAGGCGCACTTGAAGTCAGCGCTTCTTTATAGAAAAAGACCGTTCTTTCCGGATGAAAAAAAGCCTGTTCTGCTGCAAGAACCGCATTCTGATACTGCTCTCTTGTCTCCGAAAGTTCCTCGTACTCCTGGCTGACTCCAATCGTCATTTTTCCTGTGAGGTACTGGCCGATGTTATTCTGAAGCAACCGCAGCCAGTTTTCCAGCGTTTTCTGCCGTTCTTCCAGAGCGAGCTCCTCGTCCAGCTGAAACAGGATAAACGTTTCCCGGTTGTAGGGAGCAAACAGGGTTCCCATCTGATAGCGGCTTACGATTTCCTCCAGAAGATGCACCAGCATGTCCGGCCCCACGACTGCTTCCTGGGCCGCTCCATTTTCCCTGCCATCCGTCAGCAGAACGCCCACCCGGTATCTGGTACTGAGGGCGGATCCTGGTGTCCTGCTGCTCCTCCACGGAGTTTTCTTCTGTTCTACTTCTTTCCCGGCTGTCTTTTCATATACATTTTTCACTTCCTGAATCAACGTCTTCTCCGTCAGACTCTGCTTCAGGATATAGCTGTCTGTCCCAAGCGAGATCGCCCGTTGGGCATAGGAAAAATCCTCATGGCAGCTCACAATAATCACCCCTGGTGCCAGCCTTCTCTCACGGATTTCCCGGATAAAGGAAAGGCCGTCCATCTCTGCCATCTCAATATCCGTCAGCACAATATCCACCACATTTTCCTCCAGAAAATGCAGCGCTTCCTCTGCTTCCCCAAAGATCCCTGACACCACAATTCCTTCTTTTCCATCCAGAAAAGACTGTAAACCAATCCTCGACAGAATTTCATCATCCACTATAATAATCCTTATCATTTCTGTATCCCCCTGATGACCGGAAGCAGGTAGGTCACTTTCGTTCCGGCTCCCGGACTGCTCTCGATCCACATCCCATAGTTTTCCCCGTACTCCATGCGAATCATTTCTTCTACATTATGGATTCCAATATTGGTATGTCCTTCTTTTTTCCCTGGCTTCTGTCTCCACTCCTCCACATCAAAACCCACACCCTGGTCTTCTACTATGATATGCAGGTTTTCATCGGCCCAGACCTTCACTTTGATTTCCGTATTTTTTATTTTTCCTCTGCCAAGTCCGTGAATGACCGCATTTTCAATGATCGGCTGCAGGACAAATTTGCGGATCCTGCAAGTTAAACAGTTTTCATCCTTCTCGATCACAAGCTCAAAATTCATGAAACGCGCTTTCTGGATGACCGCGTAATTCTCTACCAGCTTCAGTTCATCTTCCACGCAGTAACCCGCCTCATCATCCCGGGCCGCATTCATCAGAACATAGTTTAAGGACTCAATCAGCTTCTGGATGTTTTCCTGATGGTTCAGCACCGCCACCCACTTGATCGTATTCAGGGCATTATAGATAAAATGCGGTGTCAGCTGTGCGGAAAGCACCCGAAGCTTCTGCCTGTTTTTTTCCTCGGATTCCCTCCGGTAATCCTCCATCAGCGCATCGATGCGGCTGATCATATGGTTGAAATGCCGGTATAAGCTGCGGATCTCGCCTTCTCCGATCGGTTCGATCTGCATGGAATCCAGCGTCCCCTGGGCATACTGGTCCATCGCCTTTTTCAGCGTTCCAAGGGGCCGGAAGATATATTTCCGCAGCATATAAAGCATGACAAACAGGAAAATCACATAAATCACTGCAATGAAGAGAATCGGTTTCAGAAGCGACAGGGCCCGCTGCATGATATAAGCCATCTCAATCACCGAAATGCAGTACCAGCCGGTTGTGCCGATCCTGCGGCCCGCCAGAATCACCTTTCTCCCGTCTGCCAGTGTCGTCAGATGATAGTCCGTGATTTTCTTCTCATCCAGGACAGAAATATTCAGATAATCCGTATCCAGTTCCTTATTGGAACTGTAGAGAATCGTTCCCTCCGAGTCTGTGAGATAACGTACAGCCTCGTCCGACTGGAGCTGAGCGAAGGCGTCCTGCACAAGGGAATCGCTCATAACCATATAGAGAAAACCGACATGCTGCATTTTCTCATCATTCAGGGACCTGGCCAGAATGTAGCGGTCCCGCTCGGACCTGCCATACATTTTATTCATCACATACCAGCAGCATCTTCCTCCTGCCGCAAGCACTTCCTCCTGGTGCTCTTCCATAAAAGAAACCGCCCCGGAATAATTGCCTACCCCATAAACTTTTCCGTTCCGGTCAATGATTGCCCCTGCAGCCACCCCATCCGTCGAATACACATTGGAGGTCAGCCTTTTTTCGATCAGCTTCTCTTCACTTTCCGTCAGCTCTTCCCCGGACAGCAGCTCCACAACATCATTATAGTAGGCAAAAAGTGAGCTCTCCATGCGGCTTTTTAGCCCCCCGGATATCTGATAGCCCACCGATGACATGGAATCCATAGCGGATGTTCCAAGAGTCGTGATGTTGTAATCCCGGAAAATCCTCACAACAAAAGCCGCCATGATAAAGAAAGGAACGATCACCAGCACCACAAACAAAAGAACCACCCGGGTGGTCATGGGGGACGGTGTTTTCGGCTTTTTTCCCGTCCCCCTGGTTTTATTGCAGAAAGCCATTTTTCTTCATCTCCCCCAAAAAACATGCTTTTTCTGTATATTATTTAAAATATTGTAACTTAACAATCAATTATTGTAAAGATACTATAAAAAGAAAAAGAGACACCCGGAAGGCATCTCTTTCTCTGCTTATGATTACTTATAATCTTTCATATAGTCGCCATGAGCTGCGATGAGCTCGTCGCACATGCTGATGATATCGTGGATATTCAACTCAGCGGCGGTGTGGGGATCCAGCATGGCAGCCTGGTAAATCTTCTTGCGGTCTCTGGTGACAGCAGCCTCAATCGTCATGAGCTGAACGCCGATGTTGGAGGCGTTCATGGCTGCCAGATGGGCCGGAAGCTTGCCAACCTTTGTGGGATGGACGCCGGTTCCGTCGATGTAGCAGGGAACCTCGACGCAGGCATCGGAGGGAAGGTTCTCAATGTAACCGTCATTGCGTACATTTCCGCCGATCTTGTAGGGCTGGTTGGTCACGACAGCTTCCATAATATAGGAAGCGTATTCCCTGCTTCGCTCGTGGGTGATCTTGCCGTCTTTCAGGATATCCTCCCGCTCTTTCTCCCAGCCTTCAATCTGATTGATACAGCGTCTCGGATACTCGTCCAGCGGAATGTTGAACTCTTCGATCATTTCCGGATAGCGGGATTTGATGAACCAGGGATTGTACTCCGCGTTGTGTTCGCTGGACTCAGTGCAGTAGTAGCCCAGATGGCGGATGTACTCGTAGCGCACCATATCGTGGTGTTTCTCGCCGGAAGTGTTCTTCTCCTCCGCCCGTCTTTTGATCTCCGGATAAAGATCCACGCCATTCTTATCGTGAATATCCAGAAGCCAGGCCATATGGTTAATACCGGCAATGAGTTCGGTTCTGCCCTCCAGCTTATCCTCCATGCCAAGATCCTTCAAAAGGCACTCAGAACATACCTGAACGCTGTGGCAGAGACCGACGGTTTTGATCTTCGTGTAGCGCTGCATATAACCAGTCAGGATCGCCATGGGATTGGAATAATTGAGGAAAAGGGTATTCGGGCAGACCTCCTCCATATCTCTCGCAAAGCCCTCCAGCACCGGAATTGTGCGAAGTCCTCTCATAATTCCGCCGATTCCAAGGGTGTCGGCGATGGTCTGCTGAAGGCCATATTTCTTCGGAATCTCAAAATCTGTGACTGTGCAGGGCTCATAACCGCCTACCTGGATGGCATTTACAACAAATGTTGCATCCCGCAGGGCGTCTTTTCTGTTTTCCACGCCGAGATAAGTTTTGATGACGGCTCTTTCCTCGTTTACGTTCTTGTTGATGGCGGAAAGGATAATCCTTGAATCCTCCAGACGCTTCTCATCAATGTCATAAAGCGCAATCTCGCAGTTTTGCAGGGCCGGAGTACACATACAATCTCCCAGTACATTTCTTGCAAAAACCGTGCTTCCCGCTCCCATAAAAGTGATTTTCATTGTGGCTCCTCCTTTTTCTCTGTTTTTTCTGATGAACCTATTGTATAATTTTCTCAGAGAAACAACTATCCCGTTTGTGCAGAAAACTTGTTAAAATGTTGTATTTTAGGAGGAACTTATGGCAGAAAAAGAAACCAGACACCAGGCTTATCTCACCGTTTATTTCTGCGGCAGCGAAAACTGCCCACCCCGGCATGCTTACGGCCCGGCAGTGCGCCCTCACTATCTTCTCCATGTGATTTTAAAGGGCCGGGGCATTTATCAGTACAAAGGACAGACCTATGCACTTTCCGCCGGAAATGCCTTTCTCATTCCCCCGGCGGAGGTGACGTATTATCAGGCGGATGAGCGCGAGCCCTGGAGCTATGCCTGGGTGGGTTTTGACGGAAAAGCGGTTCCTGAGATTCTCGCCCGGACTGTTTTTTCCGATACCTTCGTCTTCCGGAATGAAGCACCGGAATCTGTCACGCTTCTCACGGACCAGATGAAAAAACTCTGCGAAACGTTTCTGCAGAGCCCTGAAGATCAGCTTTCTGCCGCTGGAAATCTTCTGCCGCTCTTTTCCTTTATGAAAAAAAAGGTTCCTGAGACTTCTCAGGAACCCACCCAGATCTACCTTCAGAAAGCAAAAGAATATCTGGAAAACAACTATGCCTATCCCGTCCGTATCTCCGATGCAGCCCGCTACACCGGCATTGACCGGACCTATCTCTACCGGATCTTTATGGAAAAAGAGAAGCTTTCACCCAAGCAGTACCTTCTCAACCACCGGCTCCGCATGGCCGTGGAAATGCTCTGTACCACCAGCTACTCCATCACAGAGATCGCCCTCTCCTGCGGCTTCCACGATGCCTCTTCTTTTTCCGGCTGTTTTCGCCAGCAGTTTCATATGTCCCCCAGAGATTTCCGGAAGACCGTACATCATGAGCAGAATAAAGACTATACCGGCTGAAAAGCCGCCGATTTTTTCTGCAATCATTCTCAGGACTGCCGACGATTCGAGAGAATCCCATCGATGAGTCAGGAAAAAGGGCTCCTCCGGTTCTTTGGCCAAATGGACATATTTTCCTTTATACACATGAGCATAACGGAAGGTCTCTCTCAGATAGCTGCTGACGGCATCGATAATGCTCAATTACCGCCAGAAACCATTCTGCATCTTCCAGCTGATTTTCCGCTTCTTTTTTCCCTGCAATATAAAAATCATCATAATCTGCTTTTTATTATTCTATTTGGCCGGGCGCAACACCTTGGTATTGGAAAAATCAATCTTCTTTACTTCCCCGATCTCTCCGGTAAAAGATGACGGGCAGACCGCATACAGACGATCTTCGCTTCCGATTGTCAGTTTTGCGTAATAGTGCGTATAACTCCATTCGGATGATCCAACCGCATAATCCCCATAGCAGTTATGAATCTTATCAAAACCGCCGATCCGTTCAGCAAATACACAGAGCATACTGGGAGAAACGTAAGAATTCCAACGGTGACTTAAGAAACAGGGGCCGTTTGGGATCGAAGCCAGCGTCACCGTTTTGCCATTACTCATCGTGTGATAGCTGAAGCGATCTTTGGATGTAAGATACTCGCAGACCGCATCCATTTTTTCAAAAGATGTCATCGAGGAATTCGTGTTGGCGGCAATGATCTGATCCATCCAGGCATATAAGTCCGTGTTATAGTCCTTCACGGTCCAGTGCAGTGTTTTGGCTGTTACATAGCCCTCCTTATGGATCTCGCGGACTTCCACATCATAATTTCCTGCTTTTTTAAATTCCACTTCTCCTACATAACCGCCCTTTACTTTGTGAAGCGAATTATCATAATCATCCGCATTGAGATACTCGATATCATCGTAATACTGCCCACCGCCCAAGTTGGAAAGATTGATCAACACGGTTTTTCCATTCGAGAGCAGCTGGATGGAATTCGGATCCGGATTATCCGTCTGAATATACACTGCCTTTGACACACCTCCATAAAGCCCGATACCAGCCGTATCCAGGAAATAGAACTTATAAGAATACTTTGCCTTCGCACTGCTTGCCACGCGATAATTTCCCACAGACACCGTTTTAATGCTACTCCAGGGACCATAGATTTTCGTCGTCCCATTCAGCTTGAAGGAACGAACTTTCAGATAATAGGTAGTTCCGCTCCGGTCATAATTGGAAAAGAAGGACAGTTTTCCATAGCCCTGGCCGTTCCAGTCGCTATCTGTGGAATCATATTCCAGATACTGGTCAAAATCCCGTGTCTCGCTGAGCCAGCCTTCATAGCCGCTATAGGGATCAGAAGCAGAAAAGGTTCCCGGACAATTCACACCCATATAGTACTCACTATAATTAACACTCTGAATTTTCGGTACCGGAAGATTGGCATTGTATTTTGCCGAATCCATTTCTGTAGTTTTCCCATCCTGGTAAGTCTCCTCTGTAACCGTCACAGAAGAAGAAATTTTCTGTCCATAAATATCGGTAAAGGTAATGGACGTTTTTCCAGGATTTATCGCTGTAAAATAGAAGAAATACTTCGACCCTTTATTGACCTGCATCACAACATCTGACTTTGAAAAATTGACGCTCTGAATTTCGTTGGTAACATAAATTTCAAAGGCTTCTCCCGTTTTTTTCCTGAGAGAAGCATAGGTTTCATTCTGAAAACCCAGGGGATCGGCATTTCCATTGTTGTTTGTATTGCCGTTGTTGGTATTGCCATTGCTCGGGGAGCCTGCTTTCTTCGCCGTCGCCTTTGCCGTCCGGGCGGACCAGCCGGAATAGACATATTTTCTTTTCGCATAGCGGTAAAAGCTCCGAATCTGCAGATAGTAGCGGGTAGCCGGTTTCAGGCTTCTTAAGGTCGTAGTAAGTCTGGTGGCTCCGCTGATCGTCTGAAGCTTCGCCCCTTTAAAATCGCTCCGCGTCGAATAACGGATCTGATAACCTGAAACCGCCCTCGACGGCCGTTTCCAGGTGAGCTTCAGCGTCGTGCCGCCAGACGGGCTCTGCATGGAAGCCAGCTTTGTGCCAACGGGATTGATACGGAAGGTCTTTTTCACCGTTCCGCTGTAACTGCCTTTTCCTTTTACTGCCACAGTGTAAACGCCGGGATTTTTCCGGCCTTTGGAATAAACCAGCGTATAATCTTTGTTTACGCTGAGCTTTTTGCCCCTGTATCTGACGCTCACAGCAGGCTTCTGTACTCTGCCGTTATAGGTGTAAACCGTCTTGTAGACGCTAATTGTTGTGTTTTTGAGCTGCACTTTTCCGGCAGCCTCCGCCCTTCCGGTGTATCCCAGCAAAATTACCACTAAAAACAGGATTATTGTTCCGGCCAGCACCGGAAATTTCTTTCTCTCTTTCATGTTTTTCCCTCCTGTACAAAAACCTGCCCCGGAACATTTTCCGGAACAGGTTCAGAATACTTTTATCTTCTAATCTCCAGAAGCTTGTTTTTCAGTTCGTCTTCCAGTCGCTGCATCTCGGCTTCGGCAGCCTGGCGTTTTTCATGGCCCTCGGCCTGGATTTTCAGAACCTCGTCCAGCGTAGAAATCAGAGACTCGTTGGTCTGTTTCAGAGTCTCGATATCCACGATGCCGCGCTCGGATTCCTTAGCGGTTTCGATCGTAGCCATCTTAAGGGTCTGCGCATTTTTCTTCAGGAGCTCATTCGTCATATCTGTGACTTCTCTCTGAGACTCTGCCGCCTGACGGGAATGTTCCACACCAAGAGCCAAAACCATCTGACTTTTCCACAAAGGAATGGTGTTTACCACCGTAGACTGAATCTTTTCCACCATCTGCGTATCATTTCCCTGAACCAGACGGATCTGCGGTGCTGTCTGGAGAGAAATCATCCGGGTGAGCTCCAGATCATGAAGTTTTTTCTCAAAGCGGTTGCAGAAGCTGTCGAGATCCTTCGCCTCCTGGGCATCCTCCGGAAGGCCGCTGCGCTCTGCCTTTTCCATTAACTCCTTAAGGTCATTTTCCCGGACCTCCTGAAGCTTTTTCTTGCCTGCGAGAATGTACATGGAAAGTTCTTTGAAATAGGTTTTGTTCAGCTCGTACATCTTGTCCAGCATTGCAATGTCTTTCATGAGGACGACCTGATGATTCTGGAGGGCTTTCACGATCTTCGTGACATTTTCCTCGGCCTTGTCGTACTTGTTTTTCATGGTGTCCAGCTTGTTGGCGTTCTTTTTGAAAAAGCCGAAGAAGCCTTTTTCCTGCTCCTCTGCCGCATCAAAGCTTTTGAGCTCCGTCACCACGCTGGAGAGCATATCGCCCACCTCGCCGAGATCCTTCGTCCGGACGTTTTCCAGAGCCGCCTCGGAAAAATCAGCCATTTTCTTCTGGGCTCCGGCCCCGTACTGAAGGATCATATTATTGTTGGTCAGGTCGATCTGCTTCGCGAAGCTGTCCACCATTTTCCGCTCATCATCGTTCAAAATGCTCTCATCAAAAGCCGGTTTGACTGCCTCCGGAACGGGAGCTGCCGGAACTTCCGGCTCTTTCTCAGCCTCTCCGAAGGGATCCAGGCTCAAAGTCGGCGTTGTTTCCAAATCTTTTAAATCCACACTCATCTTTTTTCTCCTTTATCTTTTCACTTTTACCTTATCAAAATCGCTTTCCGTCAGTCCTTCCTGAGCAAACATGTTGTGAAGGACGGAAATATCGGAAGAAATATCCCAGGCCGCCTCCTCAAAGAAGCTGTCTAGCAGTTTTTCAAAAGCCTGATCGATCGTGTCCAGTGTGTCCTCGATCTCTTTCTTGGAATTGACAATATTTTCTCCCTGGGAGGGCTGTCCGTCCAGCTCCTCATAAGCTTTCAGAAGCTTCACCGTCGTCGGAAGATAGTAATCCATAAATCTTCCCAGATCATCCACCAGCTCCGGATGCTGCTCCACGCGGTTGAAAATCTTGGAGATCACCAGCTCCAGCCGGGAAATTTTCTCGGAGATCTCCACGCCGGGAATCCGGTCGTTGCAGGTTTTGATCTCCTCGAGGTAAGCTCTTCCGGCGGCGATGGTCTTTTTCGCCTCCTCCGGAAGGTCTTTGCGGCGGCCGAATTTTTCTGCCTCCTCAGCTTTTCGTTTTTCCTCCTGCTGGCGCTCCTCCAGCTGTTTTTCAGCTGTCTGATACTGCTCATAGGCGGAGTCTGTCACCATAAGGCAGGTCTGATTTTTGTCGAGATGACCATGAAGGAAAAGCCGCTTGCGGATCATTTTTCCAAGGTCTTTTTTTACATATTCTTCGGATTTTCCAAGGGCATCCGCCAGCTCCTGAATCTGCTGTGCCGTAACGGGACGCTTGTTGCAGGATTTCATTACACCGTTGATAATCTTGGTTTTGTCGAAAATTTCTCTTGTACCATCATTTTTAATCACCGTAATCGGAATCATATCAATCCGCTCGTATGTAGTGAAGCGTTTTCCGCAGCTTTCGCAAAGGCGGCGGCGGCGAATGACTGAGTTATCCTCCTGTCCGCGGGAATCGATTACCTTTGTATCATTATAATTGCAAAAAGGGCATTTCAAAGCCATTTCCTCCTTTAAATAGCATATAAACAGCATAAAAATCTATCCTTCAGTATAAAGGAGATTCTGCCGCAGGTCAACACCCGTCAGTCCCCATCTGTTCTTAGGATTTCCTCTCTATCCACCTCCACAAGAATGATATCGTCACCGATGCGGCGAATACACCGCCAAGGCACGAAAAATGCCCGTTCCTTTCCGAAGAAATTCCACTTGCTGCCACATTCCGGAATAATCAGTGTGCAGATTTTTCCGGAAATCGCATCCAGCTCCAAATCGCAGACGCACCCCAACCGCCTTCCGTCGCAGATATTGATGACCTCCTTCTCCTGTAAGCAGGAAAACCGTTCCCATTTCATTTTTCTCTCCCCCATTTTTGGTAATCTTTTTTAATTTTATGCGAAAAAAGTCTGTCCGAAGGCTCACTT
>ENA-OPDD01000662-OPDD01000662.1-human-gut-metagenome-genome-assembly--contig:-NODE-662-length-25101-cov-11.150283_pt1 | contig 25101 bp, 28 predicted proteins | sample MGYA00241574_ERZ501499 | MGnify/ENA primary metagenome ERZ501499 (study PRJEB25962, sample SAMEA2042576) | human gut metagenome | biome: human gut; feature: human-associated habitat; material: faeces...
CCAGTGCCTTGTCCTTGCAGCGTTTCGACCAGAGGATCTGCTTTTCCACCACAGGTACATAGACCACATGGAGGTGGTAGTGGTAAACTTCGCGGCCTAGTGCTTCGGTCATGGCACGGTTGATCTCATCGGCGTGCATGACTGCCGAGAGGATATACTGCTCACCGCCCACGATTTGAACGGCAGCTTGGTAGGCATCCTCATAGAACTGCTTGGCGAACTCGTAGCCACCGTGATTGTCAAAATAGGCCGAGTTGACATCAAAGACAAGCTCGCAATAATGGGTGGCATCCGGCTTCAGGCCGCGCGTTGAAATCGTACCAGCGGTTTCCAGTTGGGCGAACAGGTCAGTGTAGCTGGCGGTTGGCTTTTTGAAGTGGACGTTCCATGCAGCGCGCTGGGGGATAATATCGGGGTTCCGATAGCTGTCCTTTTCACGTTCATTGTGCTGCTGGGTGTTGCCAACGGCCTTGTCCGAAACGGCGAGATTCCGGACACTGGTGCGGTCAACGCCATCGTTTCTTGCCAAAGGGCATCCCTCCTTTCAAGGTTCATCGAGAGGTGACGGGGAACGAAGATGCACTTCTCCGGAAGTGTAATAACCCACTATGACACTTTCATCCCTATGGGCTGCAAAGTGTAGTGGGCTCTTCGAGGACTCTCCGAGGGGGAACGTCTCCTGCGGGAGAGCTACGATCAAGTTCGCACAATGCGAACTTGATTGCTCCGTACGCATCTGAAAAAATTGCGTACGGACTTCAAATAACCTGTACGGTTCGTACGATGTACAGAAATCTGAAATATAAACGATACCACGTTTTAATTTGCTTCGATTCGCCGTACAGGTGCGTACAAGTACAGACCGTACAGGTTGTACGAACTTCTTCCGTGAAAAAATGCACTTTTTACGGGCAGGGCTCACCAAATGGCGATATACACGTTTCATCCTTTGGTTTTGGCACGGATCATTTTGATCCCTGCCACGTTCAAAATCACCGGGGTCCCCAAAATGGGAACTTCGGTGAAGCCGGTCTCCCTTGCTGCCTCCCGACAGGAAATCTTTTTGGACTCTGTGTCGGCCCCATGCAGGGCGCTCGCTCCCCCGATGGGAGGTCTTGGCGGTCTGGGCAGTTCGGACGGTCATTCGGTTTTCAAGGTCCTGGTATGAAAGATATTTCAGAGGGCTTTCGCGGGAAGCCCTTAATATGTTCGCTGCTGGGGGGTTACTATGTTTTCTTTCTGTCTATAGGATAGCACCGCAATGGCCGCTGTGCCGTATATCCATAATGTCGGAAAACAGGTGCAGAAACTGCAAAATTCCACGCTTATGGACAGGAACCGCCGGAAGTGGTATACTGTGCAAAAAACATCGGAGGTGCGACCATGAACATCAAGCTGACACTGGGAGAACGGCTCAAAGACCTGCGTGTGGAGCGGAATCTGAAGCTGGAAACGCTGGCAGAGCAGACGGGTCTGTCCAAATCGGCACTGTCGAAATACGAGAGCGACGATGTGACCGACCTCAGTATTTATGCGGTGACAACGCTGGCTGAGTTTTATGGTGTGACCACGGACTACCTGCTGGGTGTGACGGAAAACAAAAAACGCCCAGATGCAGTCCTTTCGGACTTGCATCTGAGCGATGGTGCAGTGGACGTATTAAGAAATGGAAGATTCAATCATCGGCTGCTGTGCGAACTGATCGTGCATGAGAATTTCCGGCGGTTCATGACCGATCTGGAAATCTATGTGGATGGATATGTCAGCGCAAACATTCAAAACCTCAATGCTGGTCTGGAAGCGACCCGGCAAATGCTGAAAAAGAAGTATGCAGCAGATGAAAACGATCTATACATGAGCACCTTGAAGCTGGGGCAGATCGATGAAGATGAGTACTTTGGCCGGGTCTTGTATGATGAGTTGGTGGCCATCCTGAAGAACATCAAGACGGAACACCGCAAGGACAAGACCACTTCGGATGGTGCAATGGTCGATAACTTGATGAAGGAACTGGAGGATGCACAGAAACTTGAAGGGTCTGCGGATGAAAAGAAGATCCGAACGGCATTGAAGGCAATCGGCATCAACTACGATAAGCTGACAGAGGATGAAAGAAAGCTGATAAAGAAGATTCTTTATAAAACGGCAATGCTAAAACCGGGGACACTTGCAGGCAACCGGGGCAAGCACAGACGCTGATCATTTGCCTTGCGGCTTATAAGGAAAAACGCTGCTGCGGCAGGACGGGAGAACGTACACCATTGGTTCCTCTGCAAGCCTGCGCTGGGTGGGCAAAGACCGTCAACTGCCACGCCCATCCACGCATTCTTCTGCCGCAGAACAGGTGCTTGCCGGAACCTCTCGCAGCCCCTTTTCCGCATCAGCCGGAACCAAGGTGTAACACACTAGACTTTGCAAGCAAAGTCGTGTGCCAAAGGGGTGCTGCCTCTCGCCTGTCGGCTCGGTCAGGTGCTTCAAAATGTGCTGCATTTTGAGGTCGCCTCTGGCGACCCGCACCCCTTTGGAAACCCAAGAGAAACGCCCATCAACTGCGCTGCTCGTCCTCGGCCAGTGCGCTGATCCGCTTGCCCATGGCCTTGACCAGCGGAACGACGAGCGCATTCCCTATGGTGAAATAGCGCAGTCGTTCCGGTATCCCGGCTGTCCAATCATCCGGGAAGCCGTTGAGCCGTTCGCATTCGATGGGCGTTAGCGTACGCAGACGTTGGGTCTGTGGGTCTGCGACTACATGGGTGCTGCGGGAAACGGAGCCTTCGCTGGTGAGCATCGTGCGGGCAGGAAGGTCGGAACGATCGGGGAACGCCATGGAACCTTCCGAAAAGAAATAAGTAGAACCGTTCCTGCGGTGGCGGGTCTCCTGCTTTGCGCCCTTGAGATACCGCCAGTGGTCGATGTCGGCAGCAGAGAGGAAATATCGCTCTGCAAGTGGGGTGGTCTCCAACACGGAGCGGAGCGGCTTATATGGGAATTGAAGAGGGATACTCTCGACGGAATAGAAGCGGCCGTTGACCATAAGCCCGGAGGCATAGAAGTGGCAGGATTGTGCGGCAGACAGATCCTTCAAATCGAGGTAGCGAAACTCATCGAGCCATCCCTCGCTGTATCTCCGTTCAAAGCCATACAAGGGAAAGATGGGGGCAAAGAAGCCGTCCTGCAGGAGCAACTGGTGGGCACCCTTCAGACCCTCTACACAGATGAGGTCCGCTGCTTTTCGGAACAGGGCGGTGTCGTTTCGGAAGGCAAAGAGAAAGGTGCGCCGCCTGCGCTGTGCTTCGCCATAGTCGGCGGCATTTATCACCCGCCATTCAACGGCATAGCCTGCTTCATAGAAGCACCGTAGGATGATGGAAAAATCACGCCCCTTTTGCCATGCTGGAGACTTGATGAGCCGGTCTACGTTTTCCAAAAGGACATAGCGAGGCTTGTGTGCCCGTAGGATAGCGTTGATCTCCCACCAAAGAACGCCCTTCTTCCCTTCTATCCCTCGTGCGCCCCTTTTGGCGATGGAGTAATCCTGACAGGGAAAGCCACCGACCAAAAGGTCGTGTGGAGGGATGTTTTCTTTGGCGGTCACGATGTTCTGACAAACGTGTTCTGGGCGATGCCCGAAATGCCGTTCGTAGCACTCGAAAGCAAATTGGGAACGCATGGATGGTTCCCACTGATTCGCCCAGACAGTTTGAAAGCAGGAGGAAGCCTGCTCCAGCCCAAGGCGAAAGCCGCCGACCCCGGCGAAAAGCTCAACAACACGGATCTGCTCCATGATAGGGCACCTCTTGATCGTGGCGAAAAAGCATAAAAACCAAGGCCGACTGTGCAGCCTTGGTTTTTCGTTATAAGATGTCCAGTAATTGCTTGCCCATCTGGGTGATGAGCGGAACGACAAGGGCGTTACCCATGATGAAGTAACGCTGACGCTTCGGCATCCCAGTGTCGGTCCAGCCCGTCGGGAAACCGTTCATGCGTTCGCACTCCTCCGGCAGCAGGATGCGTAACTTCCCTGTTTTAGGGTCGATGATCGCATGGGAGCTGCGGTTCTTGGTGCCCTCACTGGTGAGCATCGTACGACCGGGACGGTCGAGAGGGTCTGGGAACGCAATGGGACCTTCGGAAAAGGTGTAGGAGTAGCCGGTCTTGGAAGTGCGCTCGATGGTCTTGGCACCCTTCATGTACTTCCACTTTTCCAGATCCTCATCCTCGATGAAGAAGCTTTTGTCGATATCGCCGTTGACAACGATATCGCCGAGCAGCATCGGTTCCTTACCGTTCGGGACGGCTTCCAGAGAGAAGATCTTACCGTTGCACAGCACACCGCTGTTGTAGAAAGCGGCTCTGAAACGGTTCGTTACGTCAACGGTGTCGGTATATTCATTGAAATCGACGGTGGTCACTTTCTTAGGGTCTGCGACCTCAGAATGCACCGGGAATGCATGGGCAAAGAAGCCCTCCTGCATCAGCCAGACACGACCGTCCTTTGCGTCCGCAGAGAAACACGAGGTCATACGCTCATATTGCTTGGTGGTGTTCTTGAATGCAAAGATGAAGGTGCGCCGTCTGCGCTGGACGCAGCCATAGTCTGCGGCATTGATCACACGCCATTCGATGCCATAGCCTTCTTCCTGTAGGCATTTCAGGATGATGCCGAAATCACGGCCACGCTGGGATGCAGGAGACTTCAGCAGACGATCTACGTTTTCCAGCAGGACATAGTTCGGATGATTCTTCTGGATGATCTGATAGATAGACCACCAGAGGACGCCTTTTTTGCCTTCGATGCCTTTGGCACCTGTGCTGGCAACGGAATAGTCCTGACATGGAAAACCGCCCACCAGAAGGTCGTGCGGCGGCACTTGATCGATAACAGTGGCGATGTCTGCGTTCACACAGTGGGAATCTTCGCCAAAGTTCTTGCTGTAGCACTTATAAGCCCATTGACCAGCTTGGCCGGGTTCCCATTGGTTTGCCCAAATCGTTTTGAATCTTTCGGAACAACGCTCTAATCCAACGCGGAAACCGCCAACGCCGGCAAATAGCTCGACAACACGGATATCGCTATTTGCTGACACTTTCATAACACCTCATTTTGTGATATACTTAGTAATAAGTATACAATTTTTCGTTAAAAAGATCAAGACTTTTTTGAAAGTTTTTATAGAAAGCCTTTCTTTTATATCGGTGGGCTTTCTATGGCTCGATATGATTATAGCAAAAATAGATAAAAAGATCAAGCTATTTTTTTGAGGAGGTCAAGAGGTGTGATGGAGCAGCGGAAGTACAAGACCAAGCAGGAAGTTCTCATTCGCGGACAGGAAGCGATTGGAAAAACTCTAGGTGAGATAGACAAGACTGGCCGTATCGCAACGGGCAAAGGTGCTATCGGTACAGCTATAGAAGAAAGCTGGTTTGGATACAAGCCTAATAACAAACCAGTTCCTGATTTTGAGGAAGCGGGCGTTGAACTGAAAGTAACACCGTATAAGCAGACATCAAAAGGAGTAAGTGCGAAAGAACGTTTGGTCTGCACGATGTTGAATTATGAAAAAGAATGCGATAAGACTTTTGAAACGAGTGAATTTTGGCAAAAGTGTTCGTGTATGTTGATAATGTTTTATCAGTACAAAAAAGGAACGAAAAAGAAAAAACTGAAGATAGAAAAAGTGATTTTACTTGAATTTTCAGAAGAAGATTTGGAAATTATTCGGAATGATTGGAAAATCATAATTGATAAAGTTCGAAATGGTCAAGCGCATCTTATTAGTGAACGAGATACAATGTATTTGTCGGCATGTACAAAAGGGCGAAATGCACGAGACATAACGACACAGCCGTATAGCAGTAATCCGGCTAAAAGAAGGGCGTATTCTTTAAAAACTGGATATATGACACAAATACTGCGGCAGCGTGCTTTTAGTTGTACTCCGGGAGAAAAGATAATAAAAAATCCAGAGGAACTTCGAACGAGCACATTTGAAAATAAAGTGGAAGAGATGTTCCAACCATATATAGGAATGAGTCGCACCAATCTTAAAAAGCGATTTGGAATAACTTCAAGCGCAAAAAATATTAATGAATTGATATTATCAAAGATGTTGGGAATAAAGGGAAAACCTAAAAATGCGGACGAATTCAAGAAGGCATATATTACACCAAAAACAATTACGATTAAAATGAATGGTAATGTTAGAGAAAGTGTTTCGTTTCCAGCAATTGATTTTTGTAAAATAATCAATGAGACATGGGAAACATCAACGCTTTATGATGAACTTACCTCAAGAAGATTTTTATTTGTTGTTTTTGAGAAAAAAGATGATGGGGAATGCTATTTTAAAAAAGTGAAATTTTGGAGTATTCCGAATGAAGATTTAGAGAAAGTCCATCATGTGTGGGATAGAACGGTAGAGATTTTGAAAAACAGTAAAAATGAAAAAGGCAAGAAGCTAAAATTCCCACGAAAATCTGAGAGTAAGGTTGCACATATTCGTCCTCATGGAAAAAATAAAAATGATACAGCGAAGCTTCCGAATGGCAATTGTATGACGAAACAGAGTTTTTGGCTAAACAATCAGTACATTGCAGAGCAAGTAGAAAAATAAAATTTTGTTTTTGCGAGGAATATATCATGGAACAGCGGAAGTACAAAACGAAGGCGGAAGTTCTCGCTCGTGGGCAGGAAGCAGTCGGCAAAACGCTGGGCGAGATTGACAAGACTGGGCGCATCGCAACAGGCAAAGGTGCCATCGGTACCGTTGTGGAGGAAAGCTGGTTTGGGTATAAGCCCAATAGCAACCCGGCTCCCGATTTTGAGGAAGCGGGCGTTGAATTGAAGGTGACACCCTATCGGCAGACCCCTCGTGGCATTCAGGCCAAGGAACGGTTGGTCTGCGATATGCTGAACTATGATGAAGAATACTACAAGACCTTCGAGACCAGTGCATTCTGGGTGAAGTGTGCTTGTATGCTGCTGATGTCCTATGAGCACCTGGATGGGGTGCCCAAGGTCGACTTTACAATCGACAAGGCAGTGCTGTTCCAGTTCCCGGACGAGGATCTGGAGGTCATCCGCAATGATTGGAAGATCCTGATGGACAAGATCAAGGCAGGACAGGCACACCTGATTAGTGAGGGTGATACCATGTATCTGGCAGCGTGTCCGAAAGGCCGCAACTCGCAGGATACCCGGTCGCAGCCGTTCAGTCCTATCCCGGCCATGAAGCGGGCGTACTCGCTGAAGTCCAGCTACATGACGCAGATCTTGCGGCGGTACATCTTCGGGGACGAACCCTGCGAGAAGATCATCAAAGACCCGGCTCTGTTGCATTCCAATACTTTTGAAGAACGCTTTGAAGAAATGCTGCATCCCTATATCGGAAAGAGCCGCACGGAGTTGAAGGCACAGTTTGGGATAACATCGATTGCAAAGAATATCAATGAGATCCTCGTCGCAGCGATGCTTGGATTAAAAGGTAGGCTGGCAAGCACAGATGAGTTCCAAAAGGCGTCTATTGTTCCGAAGACGATAACAATTGGACCGGGCAACACAATAAAAGAAAGTATGTCTTTTCCTGCTATGGATTTTTGTAAAATGGTCAACGAAAAGTGGGAAGAATCTGATTTGTACAATTGCTTGGCCCCAACAAAATTTCTGTTCATAGTTTTTAAAAGAGAGGATGATGGCGAATATTATTTTAGAAGTATAAAATTCTGGAATATCCCAGCTGAAGATTTAGAAGAAGTACATCGTGTATGGCAGCGTGCCGTGGATATATTGCGAGAGGGTGTCCATATTTGGAAAGATTCCAGAGGCCGAAATTGCAATAATCTCCCGAAAGCATCTGAGAGCAATGTGGCTCATGTTCGACCTCATGGCGTAAACAGTATGGATACTGCACCATTGCCAACAGGTGGTGAGATGACGAAACAATGCTTCTGGTTGAATAGCACTTATGTTGCGGAGCAGATAAAGGAAGTATAAAATGGCAGGATATGTATTTGCTATCGGCGGGGATACCGAGATAATAAAAATCTGTGCAGAACGAGGGGTTTATGCGACCCGGTTGAACAGTTTGGCTTCAAGACCGTTTGAGGCAACGCTGGCGGATTATGTGTCCATGAAACCGGGAGATAATGTTTACTTTTTTAGTGAGCGTAAAATCTATGGTATCGGAGAATTAGTTGCAGTCGGGCCGGATTGCAAGTACTCGAATTTTCCGGGTTCCTCAACTTGCGCAGCGGTCGATTACGCAGATGTGAGGGATGACCTGTTGGTCGATTCTGGTGAGGATAGTGTCTGGTACCGATGGTTATGCACTTTTAAGGCATCGCCGTACTTTTTTGAGGAAGGAATCGACACCGATGAGGTGCTGGTCTATAAACCGAACACGTTCAAGATGCTTCGTGCCTTTTGGAACGTCTCGTTTATAAAATTGGGCGATGAAGAAAACGAGTCCCTGAAAGAGATATTATTGCTTCGGCATCAGCAAGAAATGCGAACAGGTCAGCGTGTTTGGGAAAGAAATGAAGAGATACATGACCTGATAGGTGCACATGAGTTAGACCGATATTTGATCAAACCGGAGAGTTTGCTTTGCAACTGTGTAAGAGCAGATAAGGTGAAACATGAAATGGCCCTAGAGGTATCGGTCGTTTATGACTTATGTAATGATGGAATCCCGAATCTTGGCAGATGGGATTATGTGTCCCATCAAGTGGTAGCATCCCCGTTCAAGCCTATCAATTATATGGATAAGATCGATGTGTTTGCTGCGAGATATTTGGAGGGGACAAGAATCCCGTGCCAATATTTGACCATTGAACTGAAGAAAGATAAGGCAGAAAAGTCGACGATAGACCAAGTCTTGAAATACGTTGATTGGGTGTGTGCAGAGTATGCGTATGGTGACTATGAAATGATAGAAGCCTGTATCATCGCAGCAGATTATGAGGATAATCTGAACGAGTACTATCGAGAAGTTGTACGACGGTACTATACGCTTGGAAGTCACCCGGTCCGCAATAAACAATGGAATCGGCTGAAGCTTTTACGGTACATCTGCGTCAATAATAGGATTGTTTATGAGGATGTGACACCTCAGATACGGTGATAAAACCAAATGAAACATCCAAAATCATATGACACGACCCCGGAAACATCCAAACGGATGTCTCGTGTCCACCTGAAGCAAGGCAAGGCGGAAGTCCTTTTGGCAAAGCGTCTATGGCATCTAGGATTTAGATATAGGTTGAACGATAAGCGGCTCCCCGGCTCTCCTGATATCGCTATCCTAAAATATAATATCGCCATCTTCGTGGACGGCGAGTTTTGGCATGGGCAGAACTGGGAAGAACGCAAGTCGAAGCTGAAACGTAACCGGGAGTACTGGATAGCCAAAATCGAAGAGAATATCGCACGAGATATTCGGGATGATAAGGCTCTGCGAGCGCAGGACTGGTACGTTATCCACTTCTGGGAGAAAGACGTATTGAAAGATACGGATGGGTGCATCGATACCATCCGAGAATTTGTAGAGCGTAGAATTGAAGAAACAATAATAGACTAAAAAAGGAGCGATTCTAATGAAACTCAAGAAAGAATTTTCGGATTTTTATAAAGCGATTCGAATTGATTCGGAAACGGATGTATTGAAAGAAAAACGAGAGATACTAGCAGATGATATAAAATCAAAGTTGCCTGAAATTCTTGGTGATAATAATATTGATGTCAAAAAAGGTGACATTAAAATGATTGACCAAGGAAGTTACAAATATCACACAACAATCAAAGATGATGTTGTTGATCGAGATGTTGCGGTTATGATTCCACTAGATATAGTAAAAAATGATGACCCAAGAAAAATTAAAGGATATTTAAGTGATGCAATCAACATCCCGGCAAGAACGGTTACGATTAAAGAACCGTGCGTTAGAGCATCTTATTATGATGATGGAGAGGAATGGCTTCATATAGATTTGCCTCTTTATGCAAAATATGGGGATGATATGTACTTGGCAAGAGGAAAATCAACGAGTACAAATTATTCGTGGGAAACAGCTGATCCTGAAGAATTAAATAAATATCTATGTGGAAAAATAAATGGGAACGACCAGCTGAGACGTATTATCTGTTTTATGAAAAAGTGGAAAAATGAAAAGTACGCAGCAGCAAGCAGTGATCATGAAGTGCCGCCAAGTATTGGACTGACATTGTTAGCGTGTGATTGTTTTACTAAGCAATCAACAGATGAAGGAGAAGATGATTTGCTTGCTTTGCAAAAAACAATGAAAGCGGTTTTGGACAAATTTACTGTCACAAAAAATGGCAGTAATGAAGTGATTTCTGCAACGATATCCTGCAAGCTTCCGGTAACTCCTTGTTCGGATGTGTTCAAAAAAATGAAGGATAGTAGCGACACTTATATGGTTACATTTTATAAAAGACTTTTATCTGCAGTTGATAATCTTACGAATGCAGTTAATGTTGAATCAGAGCACGATGCGGGTGAGTATGTTCAAAAAGTCTTAGGAACAGAATTTAATATTCCAGCTAAAGCAGCGGTTGCTGCGGCTGTACAAAATAGACGGGAGCATAGCTTTGGATAATAAAATAACCGTTAAGGAAATACTTTCCACTTATGATGAAATTTCCATCGTTAAAGAGATTATAGAAACCGTTTTTCTTATTTCAATGTATGGGAAACAGTTTCTGTTTGTTGCGCCGTTAGAAGAACGACGAGATAAAGATGTAATAGTATATTTGTATAATGATGATGGCCTAAATATACCACACATTATGTTAGAAGATGAAACGTTTCCTAACATTAAGGCCTTGCCAAGTGGAAAATATAGAGCGGTTTGCTTATACGATAAAGAAGGCATGGTTAATTCAATAATTTCATATGAAGAAAAAATTGTTGATGCAATTGATAGACTAATACAACTTCTTTCAATGAACAAATATGAGCAGGAACGTGAATTCCAAAAAGAATTTATGTTCTATTGGAATAGCACTGCTACAGGAAAAAATAAATTTAATGTATATTTGTCGAATGAAAAAAACTTTTCAGAAATGGATGTGTATTATTGCGGGAAGATTGCGCGAGTCATAGAGAGGGGAATGTCACTCTCTGATATAGATGAAAGAAAAGGTGTAGAACGCAAATGGAAAAATCATCTGGAAGATAATGCGTATTATATCCCAATCTTGGATAATAGAGAAATAATTCCACCGCATCGAGGATACAACTGGACAATTAAGGATATCCGAAATATTGTTTATGCGAAGCAAATCGAACACATTGGTAGTGAAACATACAAAACTCTAAAAAATACCATATCAGGTAAACAAAACTTTATACTTGTTTTTGGTATGAAACTAAATAATGTGAATATCGTATTTGTGGTAAAAATTATCTGTAAGCGTGCGGGTCGATATAGTCTGCTAGAGAAAATATTGGATGATTCGACATCAGTTGAAACTTTTTCTACAGAGAGAAAAGATTATTTGTATTTAAATGAGCAAATAGGAAATGACAAAAACTTTCTAAAGATGAAAGTGTTGGTAATAGGTGCGGGGTCTCTAGGTAGTTATGTCGCATCCGAAATGGTGAAAAATGGAGCGACAAATTTAAAAATATACGATGGCGATAAGTTAGAAGATGCCAATATATGTCGTTGGGCATATGGTGGAATTGGAAGAGGCAATAATAAAGCGAGTGCTTTGGCAACATTGTTAAACTTCTCGCATCCAGAAATAAGTGTAGTAGCTATTGATAAAAATATAGATGAGAAAACACTTATTAAGGAAATGTCGCAAGTTGATATGATAGTGAGTACAGTTGGAAATAGTGATATTCAGCTTGAATTTAATAGGGCTCTTAAAGATAATGGGTGCGCGGTTCCAGTGATATTTGCATGGCTTGAGGCGGGCGGTGCATACAGCCATATCTTAGTAGTGAACTATAAAAAGAAAGGATGCTTTGAATGCCTTTACACAGCAGAAAATGGTGAATTAACAAATAATAGGTCACAAAAAAACAATGAGACAAATATGGAATCGAGTATAGTAAGAAATGGCTGTGGAGGAACGAGAGCAGCATATGGTACAGCAACAATATTGCGAACGACAGCTGCATTGATGGAAACGATAGGAAAGATACAAGAAGGAGAACTTAAGGAAAGTGTTTTGTTGGATATCTCATCAAATGGTGTGAAAGTATCCGAAGCTAAATTTCCAATGGAGGTATGTCGTTGTTGTGGATGTATGGATGAAAAATAGGTGTGTGAAAGTGGGGCTTCCAAATGGAAAAGTTGCTGATATCCTAAGTTCAGTTATAGATGAGATGAGAACATGGATACAGGACACCGAGGAAAAACCGGAAAGTGGCGGTTATATTGTTGGCTATCAGCATAAAGAAAGCGAAAATATATCCTTGGAAAATATTTCGCATCCCTATTCGCATGATGAAAGAAATCGAGTCCGTTTTTGCATACGAGATGTACACCATGAGCTGTTTTTAAGAAAAGCAAAAAGGCAAAAAAGCTATTATATGGGAGTTTGGCATACTCATCCACAGCGTGTACCAATTCCATCGGATATAGATTGGGAAGATTGGAAAGCGACTATGAGAGAGGATAGAACGGGCTGTCAATATGTGTTTTTTATAATAGTAGGAACGAACGAATGGAGGGCTTGGGTTGGGGATTCTCTTACAGGAAAAATAACTGAAGTATATGAATGCAAAAAGGATTCGGACGGAATTTATCAGGGAAAGGCGATGCAAGAAAATGTGGGAAGTAGTGAAGAAGCTTAGAGATAATGCAAGACAGATTCTTGAAGTTGTGGTATTGATTATAGCAGGAAGTTTGCCACACTGGATAGATTTTCGTGTGTTGTTTAAAAGTTATTTAGAAAACAACTCATTGTCACCAGATAATTGGATGTATTATCTGGCCATATCACATGGAAATTGGACGGCATCGATTCTTTTGGTAATATTGACGGTGTGGGGAATACAAAAATTTAATAATGAATTTGTTATGAATGAAATTGATGTATACCATAACTATTGTTATGGTTGGTATTGGTTTTGTGCTAAGATACTTGGAGTAAAGAAATGTGATTTGATATCAGTTCCAATATATATGCAATTCAAATTGGTACTCAATAAAGTATTTAATGAGTTTCCGTTAGATGAAAAGCATTATCCAGAAATTGATAATGAAAAAGTCAAAGTAATACAAAAGAATGAAAAAGAACCACAAAATGAAATCAATCTTATCCTAGAAGATACATATGTCATAAAAAATAGTCAAATTCCATATTCGAAAAGGAATCTTTTTACTATAAAGATTAGCCGTAACGGTGGAAGCAATGGTGAAAGACATTATAGTGAAGCCTTTATGGAAAAGATTATCAGCACTGTAAAAGGATTGGAAAATACTTCGGTGGTAAATGTCTACGCAACGACAAATCCATTGCATACAAAATATATTGCTGAGAGAGTATTTAAATCTGGAGGGCGTGGAGATATTAGAAAATTATATGTGTACCAACAAAATAGGGATGGAGATAGAAATTTTGAAGATAGAGGCCATAGAATATACTAATATATTGAAAAGAAAATAAATTCGATGAATTAAAGGAAATGCAAGGTGCCTACCTACTGCGTTCTTTCCACGGATGAGCGGGACATCATTTATGTGGTAAATGGTTATTTACGTTGACTTTCTAGGATTTACGCTGAAAATACGCTGACTTGGCATGGTTTGCGCTGAATTTACGCTGAAAACGCGCAATCGCGCGAACAAACCGCGAACAAAAATCGCACTGGCGTGCATTCTTCATGCGTGGGAAGGTGCGACGTGAAAGTTGGAACTTGTAAAAATGAACTGTAATACGATTGAATTTCGGAAAAGTGGAATCGCACGCTGGAATGCACGCGTGCAATGTTGCCTGAATAAAAGTCAGCGATAAAAACGCGCGCCGCGCGATTAGCGGTTTTGCCGCGCGTTTTCTAAGGCTCAATCCTCCAGTCTGCCATGGTCACATCCCAGCGACAGGTAGTGCTCCATCTCCCCTCTCAGCACCATCTGTGCATACTCCAAGGGCTTGTTCCACAGCAGCCAGTCCAGCTCCGCCCGCTGCGCTGGTGTGTTGCCGTACTCGTCCTCAACGGCGATGCAGTCGATGGCAACAGCAGAGCCATCTGCGAACCGGGCTTCCACTTGGTTGGTGTCCATGTTGTAGCGGCAGGAAAGCAATTTCGTCATAGTCGTATCCTCCAAGACTTGATTTATGATGTGCGGTCGCTCGAACCAATGCCGTCAAGTCGTTGTCGGATGAAGTGGCTTTTAGTTTGTCTGGGAGTAAGTGCACGGTTTTTGCACGGTTTCAAAACGTGCAAAGGGTGCAAATCGTTGCAAAATCGGACAAAGGGTGCAGAAACTCAAAGTTCAAAACCTGCGATGTGTCGCAAAGAAATGACGTTAAGACGTAACTTCCAAAAATTGAGGGAATCGCCCGGCGTGCGCTACGAATCAGTAGGCCGGGGGTTCGAGTCCCTTCCATCGCACCAAGCAAAATCCCACGATTGACCGTTGAAAATACGGTGTAAATCGTGGGATTTCTTGCTTTACATAGGCTTCAAAAGGGCTGGAAAGTGCCTCATTTGTGCCTTGCTGCCCCAAAAACTACCTCTCGTGTGCCTTACCGTGTGCCTCATACTAGATGCCCGGCGGGGTGGTCTGAGAGCAAAGAAAAAGCCTGTCCGGTGTGTAGCCGGGCGGGCTTTCGTGCTGTCTGTGGGGCTATAGCTCTATCGTGGATCATGCACTCTGGGCAGTGGGCTTCTCTTTTTCAGTCTTGGCAAGGTAGTTGTAGGCCATGCGGCAGACACCCTCCTCGGTGTAGTAGTCCCCCAAGAGGTCCGCAACCTCTGCCCATGTCAGGCAGCGGACAAAGCGCAGACGGAAGATCAGATACAGGCGTGCGTCCTGAATCGTGGAGCAAAAGGCAACGGCCTTATCTCGCTCCTGTTCGGCCTGTTCCTCAAGGTAGGTGATTCGTGCATCCATATCGGCGATCTCAACGGCCAGCCGCCCGGTGCTGTCTTTCACGCCGGATGCGTGGGGCATACCGTTCAATGAGGGTGCAGCGGGTTCGGCTCGTTCACGCAGGAACTTCAAAGCCTCGCGGTTCTTTTGGATGGTCTCATTCAGGTGAAAGTAGCGAGAGATCTCTGTGAGTGTCATTGTTTCCCCTTTCGTCAATTCGACTGTGCCTATTTTACCACAGAAGAAACCAAGAATCTATCATAGAACGATGAAAAACACCCTCTGCGGCCGTTTGTGGGCTGTCAGAGGGTGTTTCTGTCACTGTTCGATGGTCTGTGCCTTGCGCTTCCGCCGGGCGCGTTCTTCCCGGATGCCTTGCACCCTGCCAGCGTTCCAAAGGGCGGTGATAAGCCCCATGAAGCGATATGCGCCTGTTAGGCCAAATTCATTGGGGACTTCTGTAATGGCGTTGAAAAGCTGACTTACTTCCTTGAGGGTCTGGGACGAACTCCACAGCCACGACATTTTCACGGCTTCTTCTGCGGTAACGGTGGGAATTCTGGGGGTGCAATCAGAGTGCTGCATAGTGTAGCTCGCTTTCATAATTCAATTAAAGTGCCGGAAATTTTCTCAGCTGACTGGGTAAAGATAGGGCTTGTAAAGCCCGCTGCCAGCCCGGCGGGGGCTTTACAGTACCTTGGACGTGTTCGGCATGGCTTCTGCTCTCTGGGGCTGCTGCGCTGCATCGTGCAGCGCATGGAGATAGGTCAACAGGCGGTCTTTGTCGGCGGCTGACAGGCTGCGGACACGGCAGAGGACTTCTTGCCACTGGGCTGCGGTCATACTGCTGCACCCCCTTCCAGCAGCTTGGCCACGCTCTTACCGGCCTTTGCTGCGGCTGCATCCAGTGCGGCCAGCTTCCACAGAAAGCCGGTGTCAACCTTGGCGGTCAGGCTCTCACCCTTGTGGATCGCTGACACGGTGTAGCCCTGCTGGGCGTACTGCTGCCGGATCCAGCTCTGCGGGGTCTGGTTCAGGTGGTCGAGCGTGTTCATCCGGCCACCATCCAGCACGATGCTTTCCCGGTGCAGGGTGCGGGGCTTTGCTTCCCGCTGGTCGATGTACTCCACCTCAAAGGCGTGCAAGCTGATTTTCTTCTCCAACTTCATGGTCATATCCTCCCATCATTCCCGGCGGGCTTCCATCTTCCCGCCGGGGGTCTCTGCTCGTGTTACAGGGCTTCCAGCGGCTGCACCTGCGATGCACCGAAGAACGATGCCCGGTAGGTCTGGCCGTCTCCCCTGCTGCTGTGGATCAGCACCGCCTGAAACAGAGCCTTTGCACCATGCTCCACCATGTACCCGGCGGCTTTCCAGCCTGCCCAGGTGTTCACGGGCTCGGTGATCCCGGCGGCCTGCTGGGCTTCCTCGATGCGCTGGGCGTTGACCGGAGCAGCCTTTGCGCTGTTCCATGCCCGGTGCAGTGCTTCGGCAAAGCTGCTCACACCCTTGCGGTACAGCTTCCACGCCTTGTGCATGATCTCAGAGAGATTGTACTTCTTCATACTGTCCTCGCTTTACTTTGCGGGTCAGCTCCTGTATAATGGGCTTGACCCTGTTGTGGGTTTGGCTCGGTGTGTGTTTGGTAGACGGCACCGGGCCATTTTTCATATACAGCTTTCAGGAAGTGGGTTACTGTCTTAGCTGGCGTTCTGCTCTTGCGCTCCCGGTACATCCTTCGCCCCTTGCCTTCCGGTCGTGCTTCCCTTGCTGTGTCTACATTATAGCACTAATATCTCGTGCATTCTATTGACGAAATGCACGAATATCAAGTGCTTTTACTGTGCATATTTGAACTTGATTCTAGTGCAGCTTCTGGATATAATAGAAAGGGATAGAAAGGAGTGAAAGCACATGGCGATACAGTATAAGGCTGATGTTTTGGCATTGCTGAAAGCGGCTGGGTATCCATCAACCAGAATCCGAGCAGAAAAGCTGCTGGGGCAGTCCTATGTTCAGCAACTGCGAAAGGGTGAATTGATTTCATGGGCTGCGCTGAACACGGTTTGCCGCTTGCTCGACTGCCAGCCGGGTGATCTGCTGGAGTATGTGGCCGATGAGATTCCGAACGCTGAAACAATAGCAGCCATCAAGGAACTGGACAACGGTGGCGGTGAGCATTTTACTGGCTCAACAGAGGAACTTTTCAAAAAGATTCTCAGTGAACCTGATGAAGCTACCGGGAAATGACGATTTTTTGTCGTTGAATCGTTCTGCACTTTATTTTGGGGCTTGACAAAGGCCCGCCCATCGGGTATAATGCCATCAATGAAACCCGACCGGCCTCTCAACGATGCGCATTAGGTCGGGTATTTTTTTTGTTTATAAGACATTGGAAGTGAAACCATGCCAACAACAGACCAAACAAAACCGTTCAAGAGCTATGATGAACAAATCGCGCTGCTTCGTGAAAGAGGGCTTATCATCACAGATGATGTCTATGCCCGCGATGTCTTGAAGCGGATGAACTATTATCGGTTCAGTGCGTACTCGCTGACGCTGCGAGAGAATGACCGATTCTTTCCAGAGGTCACGCTTCAGGATATGGTGGCTCTTTACGACTTTGACCAAGAGTTCAGGAGCATCATTTTCAAGTATGGTGCAGTCGTTGAAACTGTGGCCAGAGCGTACATCGCCTACTATCATGCTCGGCAGCATGGCCCCATTGGCTACCTGAATAACCAGAACTTTGAAAGCGAACAGTATCACGCCGTATTTCTGAGCACTCTGAACCGTGAAATTTCTCGCTCAGATGAGCCGTTCATTGTCCATCACAAAAGAGATAAGCGGGGCGTGTATCCGCTTTGGGTAGCTGTTGAGGAAATGACATTCGGCACACTCTCGCTGTTTTATAAGAACATGCTGGAAGCAGACCGCGAGGGCATTGCACAAGAGTATTACGGCCGCAAGTCGATTTATATTGAAAACTATCTGCAGTGTGCTGTTGTGGCTCGGAATATCGCCGCTCATGGTGGCCGTTTCTATAACCGCACCAGACTCAGCCCGGCGGTCAAGCTGCCGTTGGTTATGCGCCGTGCACATGTGGATAACAGCTCTCCGTTTGCGTACTTCTATGCGATCTTTGAGCTGCTGCCGGATGCCGAAAAATTTAACCTCATCCGCGCAATGGAAAAGCTGTTCAAGAAGTACCCGGCGGCGGAGCCGTCCCGAATGGGCTTCCCGGTAAACTGGAAGGCGTTGTTGAATCTTCCAAGTGAACCGGAAGAAGCAGATACTTAATCCGCCAGAGGACGGAACAGGCAGCCGTCACCCTTTGTTTGGAGATGCGGGAAGCGTCACCCCGCCTGGCAATAGGTCGTTGCAGAGATGCAGCGGCCTTTTGTTTTTGAACTGTGCAGGAAACGCCCGCCGGGGCTGTCAGAGCGGAGATAGAACCCACGGCAAGGAAAACCACCCACAGACAAAGACAAAAGCCCTCAGACGCGCGCTGCCGCAGTCTGGGGGCTTTGAGCTGTCTATGAAGGTTTAACCATTTTGCCGATGATGGTAAGATGGTATGTTTTCGTGGCGTCACGAAGATGTACGCCGCCGGGAAACATTTTGTTGAGGTCAACAAAATGGTCACAGCCGAAGTGCTGCGCCCGGCGGGTGCTGCACGTTCAAAGGGTTTGGGATGCTGCCCAACAAGTTCTTGCAAAGCAAGAGGGCTTTGTATAGACAAAGACATTGCTTGCAAGGCTTTGTGCGTACAAAAGCACTGCTTGCCGCGCCTGTGTTGGTACCACGGCGCACTGCTTGCAAATGCTAGGCCCCCTGCAAGGGCACACGGACTTTGGAACAAAGTCTAGTGTGTTACGCCTCGCCCGGCGGGGTGTAGGTTATTCGGAACTGCTGTCAGCGGATGAGGATGCGGCTTCAGCGTTCTTCCGCTGCTGATATTTTTCCCATGCATCATCCAGCAGTTCTCGTCCGTTTGGCATGGCGATGAGCTGATAATAGAGCCGTAGACAGCCGCGAGCTAGAGTGTCAGCGACTTCCGGGGGGATTTCGTCAAGATGAATGTGAATATCATTGCCCATAGTCTTACCTCCTGAAATATCCTTTGTTTGTTTCATCAGCGTGTGCAAAGAGGATGCAGATCCGGGTGCAGGATGCGTAACGAAACGGTCAAATTTTCCCTATAAGACTAGCTCACAACAGGGGTCAGCGAGCCCGCTAGGGACTAGGGTGCCCGTTTACAGTACCTTGAGGGGGTGCCGGGCTTGAGATGGGCCGCTGGGTGTGATAGAATGGCTGCGGGATGTGGTCTGTCAATCGCTCCCGCTTGGCTGCCTTGCGAGTTCGCTGCTTGCATGGCGGCCTTTTGTTTTGCCCTATGGCCTGCCCTTCGTTTGCCGACCGCTCTCGCTGCCTTTATGGTTCAGATGACGTGCGGCTCGGTATGCCTCCAACTCGGCCATGAGCTTCGGATCCTGTTGGAACCGCTTATGGTATTCGAGGAAAACTCGACCGATTCGCTCTGCGACCTCCGGCGGGATCTCGTCCACGTTGACATGGATGTTGGTATTCATCTGTGCCTCCTGTTGTTGAGTGTGGTAAGTGGCTTAGTTGTGCATATACGGCAGCAGCATATGGTAGACCAGCTGCAAAACGTGCACCGGGATGCTCTGGCCGTGCTGCAAGGCGGTTTCGATGCAGGCGATATACTGTGCACCGCTTGCGTCATAGTGGTACGGTTCCCGGCGGTGCGGTTTGTTCTGACTGTGCTTCATGTGTGTTCACCTCCCTTCCAGTTCACTCGTGACGGCGAGAAAGCGCTGGCGGGTCTTGTCGAAGGTCAAGGGAATTTCGCCAATTTTGCCTTCCTTATTCTTGGCCAGAATGGCTTGATACTCTTCCTTGTCAGCAGACAGGAGCAAAATAGCGTCTGCATCCTGTTCCAGCTGGCCGGATTCCTTCAGATCGGCGGTGCTGGGGGATGCGTGTGCAGCGTTGCGGTTCAGCTGGGCCAGAGCTACCACAAGGATTCCTATGGTCTGTGCCAGTTCGTGTAGGGCGATGGAAATGCTGGTGATTTGCTGGTATCGGTCTTTTGCCTTGCTGACGGTTAGCAGCTGCAAATAATCGATAAAAATAACCTGTGCTTTCATTCGCTGGGCCTGTGCCTTGATCCATCCCGTGCCCTTGCCGGATGCAGAGCGGATGAACAGCGGCAGCTTGTGCAAATCTGCAAGACTATCAAGGTCAGACTGTGGAACGGTCTTGGCTTTTACATCGGCCAGTGGGACCGCCAGACGGTTTGCGATGATGCGGGCGGCAAGAGTGTCCGGGCCGGTTTCCAGCGAGAAATAACACACTCTCAGCCCTCGCCGGGCCATCTCACAAGCCATCTGCAAGGATAAAGCCGTTTTGCCTGCGCTGGGTCTGCCGCCGATGATGAACAGGTTACCGGGCGACAAATGCAGGTGCTTGTCCAGCACCGAGATACCGCTGGGGATGTACTTTGGCTTTTCATTCAACTTGCGGACATAGTTGTCTACCAGATCCCCGATAGGCTTAAAATCCTGATCCTCCCGGTCAAGAGTCAAGGCTTCGCCCATTTTGCTGTACAAGTCGGGTAGGTCTGCAAAGGTGGTCAGGCTGCTGCCTGCCTGAAGGGCCAAACTCTGGAACTGGGTCAAGGCGGCCTGTTCTCGAATGAGCTGCGTCCAGCTCTCCACGGTTTCACGGGTGATGCGGATGCATTCTGCTTCACACGCCTGTGCGCATTCCACAATGGCCGTGCTCTGCTCAGGGTATCGGGCACAAGCCTCCACAGCGTCCAGCTTCCCGGTCGCATTCCAAAAGCCAGACAGGGCGGCGAATACTGGTTGAAGATCCGCCGGGAAATATTCGATTTCCAGCTCTGGCAGAGAATAGGGTGCTAGGTCGGGCTTTATGAGCAGGGCACCCAGTAAAATTTTGTGTGTGTTCATGTTAGTACCTCCATTTTCTTTTCCTGCGGCGGTTCAGGCTTCCGCCGGGCCTCCCGGCGGGCTTCTACATCGCCCAATGTGCGCACCCCATCAGCCTGCCAGCCTTTCAGAATGCCGTCAACATAGCGCCACTTTCTCACGCCGTTTTCTGCGGCTTCATCAATGGCCTTGCAAATCAGCTCAGTTGAAAACGCTTCCCGGTAGCGTTGTAGCTTGTCCAGCGCAGAGCGGGGAAACTCGCCTATCTCGGCCTGAAAATGCTGTACGATCTGAGCAAGGTCTGAATCTGTCCGGGCTGCTGTTGTGGCGGCTTTCTTACAACTTCTTCCTGAGCTATGCTCTGCTATGCTATGCTGGGTTGTCACTTGGTTGTCAGATGGTATACCAATGGTATCCATTTGGTTGCCAGTTGGTATACCAAGGTTTGCCAAAATATAACGTTTATTCGCACTTTCTTCAAGCTGCGCAAGTTCATTTTGAAACGCAGTTGGTTTGTATCTGTCATTGCGTAAATTGTTGTTGGCTTTCCAATCGGTGATAACGAGCACTTTTGAAGGGAAAGAAATGACATATCCGGCGGTTTCCAAGGGCTTCAAATCACGAGCGGTACAGCCAATAGAACGGATAATGGCGCGGGGGTTTGCTACAAACCCATCATCATCACCCTGCATACCAAGATGAAAGTACAGGGCCTGCGATTTCAGTGGCAATTCCAGAAAGCTGTCTGTTTCAGTCACTGAACTTGAGAACATTCGTTTTACAGCCATTCGCTTACCTCGCCACCCGGCGGATGCCACCCACAGCTTCACCCTGTTCCGCCGGGATGGGGTCGCCTCGCTCAAAATACTGGGCCAAGCTGTTCATATTCACGAGCCAGCGGTGACCGGCCACAACATACCTGATCTTGCCTGTCCGGCAGAGGGTCCGAATATAGGTCGGCGGTAGACCGTAGATTGCGGCGGCGTCCTTCACGGTTTTCATGACCGGATATCGGATTAAATTTCCCATTCGATTGCACCTCCTCGGTGTTGTTTGAAAGTTGATTTTTGATGCCGTGTCAGCAGTAAAGCACAAATCGAAAAATAATGCAATACCGCCAAAATTCGATTGGAAGTTGATGCTATGCAGCTTTGTTGGAAGCGGGGCCTTTGCGCCAAAATCCATCTAGTGATATTGCGTGATACGCAGTATCCCATTTTGCAATTCCTTTACGTCTTTTTACAAGGCTTTACAGAGGGATGCCCACCTCAAAAATGGATTTTTGTGCTGATTTCGCATATCAAAAAATAATGATGAAATTGGCTCACTAAATCAATGAGATTTACTCACTGGCTTTTACGGTCAATTCTTCTAAGGGGATATCCAACGCAGATGCAATCCGTTTGGCACTGTTTTTAGTAATACCGCGGCCACAGCGAGCGGCTCCAATGGTGGAGATAGAAACAGTGCTGAGACTGCTCAACTCTGCGATGGTGATATTTTTCTTTGCCATAGCGGCAATGACAGAAACGCGATCAAGAATCATAATTGAACCTCCATGATAAGTTTGGAACTTTTTCGTTCTAAATAAATTATACGGTCTGCGAGAGGTTCAGTCAAGACCTTTTTTGAACTTTTTCATTGCGATTTGGAATCATTAATGATATAATGCAGCTGGAGGTGGTTTTGTGTCGTACAGCAAAGTAATTGGAGAAGCGATAAGGCAAGAACGAAAAAAACAAAAGTTGTCGATGGCTGAACTTGGTAGCAGAATGGGGATTTCAGGTTCTCTAGTTGGCAGATACGAGAGAGGCGAGGAAAACCCGAAGCTGGGAACGATTATGCGTTTTGCTGACGCTTTAAATATGGAGTGGGCCGAGTTGGCCTTTTTGTTGGCGGTTGCTGAAAATGGAAATGCGGGTATTGAAGCAGGCAAGGGAATGGATAAGCCTGACGAGCAAAATGAAAACTTGCAAAACATGGAACTTTTAATGCTCCAACTTAGCCCGGAGGGACAGCGCGTTGCATTAGAGCGTGTAGATGAACTGACTCAGCTGCAGAAATATAAACGTGATGCACAAAACTGCAGCATTTCAGAGGAAAAAGCTGCTATGTTGGCCAAAATGGTAGCTGACTATGCGGATAAAAATCTATCGGAAGATGATTTTGAAATAGTGGAGCATTCACTGAATGGACAAGAATCATCGCACTCTGTGGAAAGCGTAAATGAATAGTAAGGTACATTGCGCAGAATGCCCTTGATGCGGGCCTGATCGCGGCCAGATGAACGCACCGCCGGGGACAAAATGCACAAAAGACCATGCCCACAAAGGAGGGGTGACAGATGGCGAAAATCATAAAGCGCACAAAAAAGGACGGCACCTGCTCCTACTGCATCCGGGTCTCCAACGGCTATGATCGGCAGGGCCGTCAGGTGCTGGTAAACCGCACCTTCACTCCCCCGCCTGGCTTGACCGGGAAGAAGCTGGAAAAGGAACTGCAGCGTCAAGCGGATGCCTTTGAACAGGAAGTGCACAGCGGCATTTCGCTGGATGCGTCCATGAAGCTGGATGATCTGATAGAACGCTGGTTCACAGAGTACGCAGACCGCCAGCTGAAGCCCAAGACGGCCACCGAATACAGAAAGCTGGTGCCGCGTGTGTCGGCGGCTCTGGGGCACATGAAGGTCAACCAGATACGCCCGGTGCACCTCATGGCGTTCTATGCGAACCTGTCCGAGGACGGAGTGCGTCAAGATTCCACCTATACGGCAACGGCGGCTCTGCTGAAGCTGCTGCCGAAAGGCCAGCGGGCAAGGATCCGGGAAGCCGCCGGGGTGGGCGAGGAAACCATGCGGGGGCTGTGCAGCGGCAAGCCTGTCAGCCACAAGACGGCCGAAAAAGTAGCTGATGCCGCCGGGCTGCCCCTGTCCAAAGCCTTTACCGAGAAGGTCAGGGCGGGCGGTAAGCTGGGCGGCAATACGCAGCTGCACTATCACCGCTTCCTGTCCAGCGTGTTTGAAAAGGCGGTTAAGTGGCAGCTGATTGATGAAAATCCCTGTCGGCGCACAGAAGCCCCCAAAGCGGCAGAAATCGAAGTGGAAGCATTGCAGGAAGAGGACGTTGCAAAGCTGCTGGAAGCCCTGCAGGACGCGCCAGCGCAGTACAGCGTTATCACACAGCTGGCCTTGCTCACAGGTGCCCGCCGGGGCGAGATATGCGCCCTGCGCTGGTCGGACATTGACCTTGACGCGGGTGTGATCTCCATCAACAGGACAGTGCAGAACATCGCTGGGCGCGGTACGGTATTCACAGCACCCAAGACAAAACGCTCCCGGCGGTGCATCAAGATAGGCCCGGAATGTGTGCAGCTGCTGCGGGAGTACCGCCAGCACCAGAAGGCCGAACGGTTCAAGGTCGGCTCCGAGTGGGTGCGCCGGGTGGAGATCGAGAACGGCAAGACGGTGGACAATGACCTGCTGTTCACCCGCTGGAACGGTCAGCCGTTCGACCCCAACGCGGTTACGAGTTGGTTTCCGGGCTTTCTGGCCGCCCATGATCTCCCGGCGGTTCACTTCCACAGCCTGCGCCACACCAACGCCAGCTTGCTGATAGCGGCTCATGTGCCGGTTACAACGGTTTCGGGCAGACTGGGCCACGCAAAGACCAGCACCACCACGGATATTTACGCCGGGTTCATCCGTTCCAGCGATGCGGCGGCAGCGGACGCGCTGACGGACGTTTTTAGCCGTATCAAGGAAAAGACCCACGCATAACAAAAGATGGCTCACAGGGGCGTTTCTGCCGCCCTCGTGAGCCATCAACTTTTTTGCCTTCTTCATAGTGTCCGTTTTATGGGATTATATGCTCTCTGGAAAGTGCCTTAAAAGTGCCTTGCTTTACAGAAACAAAGAGAAACGAATGTGCACGAAGAAAAACAAAAACAACGATGAATCTATATAAATAGCAACAACCAGAAACATGAAAAACCGTATAAAGACCCTCTACGAATCAGTAGGCCGGGGGTTCGAGTCCCTTCCATCGCACCAGAAAATGCCG
>ENA-OPDD01000663-OPDD01000663.1-human-gut-metagenome-genome-assembly--contig:-NODE-663-length-25087-cov-1.875320_pt1 | contig 25087 bp, 19 predicted proteins | sample MGYA00241574_ERZ501499 | MGnify/ENA primary metagenome ERZ501499 (study PRJEB25962, sample SAMEA2042576) | human gut metagenome | biome: human gut; feature: human-associated habitat; material: faeces...
CATAACGATGAATTTATCTTTAGGAGAACGTCCTGTGTAGATACCTGTCATAACATTAACAGCGCCAAGTTCTGTTTCCTGGCCTACTTCAAATCCTTCAAGACCTGCTTTGGTCTCTTCCTCGAATAATACTTCGTAAGAAGGATTGTACACAATTTCAGTTGTTCCTGTGATGCCATACTTAGTTAAATCGATTTTTGCCATCTTACATTTACCTCTCTTCTTTAATAGAGCCATCTATATGCTGACTTCTTTAACATCTAAGAAGTGGAACGTTCCAACTTCTCATAGAGTTAATTATACATAATTCATCAATAAAAGCAATAAAAAAACAATGAAATTTTTAAAAATGATAATAATTTAACATGATACCAGAGGAGAAAAGAAATTTTATCTACATAAGTTTACTTATTTGTTGATAAAATAAAAAATCATCTACAGGATCAGAGTTTCCTGTAGATGATGATAAAGTAAGTAATCTCCGCGATGGATGTGATGATCCAGGAGAACAGATACAGAAGAAACAGTGCTGGGATGGTATGAATCCAGGCAAATACGGTGTAGATCCATACGATACGGAACACGCAGGATCCCATGATGATAATGATCGTCGGGATGATAGTCTTTCCGATTCCGCGCGAAGCCGCGATCGTGCAGTCCATAAAAGACGAAAAACAGTACGAAAATGCCATGATTTTGATTCGCTGCATGCCGGCGTCAATGACTGCTGCATCCGTGGCAAACAGAGACAGGAACTGATGTCCGAAGATAAAGAGGAGCAGTCCAAGGATCAATCCGATCGTGAATGAATAAAATAGACTGATAAAGTAGCTCTTGAGTACTCGTTTTTTATTTCCGGCGCCATAATTCTGTCCCATGAAGCTGGAACATGCAATGTAAAACGCATACATGACATTGTAAATGATCGTGTCGGCATTGGTGGCGGCGGCACTGCCGGAAACCATGTAAGTATCAAAAGAATTGACTCCACTCTGTACAAACAGGTTTGCAATCGCGAAGATTGCATTTTGAATACCGGCCGGGATACCGATGACCAGAATGTCAATACATGCTTTTTTGTGAAAACGGATTTTTTTCAGTGAAACATGACATTCATCTTTTCGGCGGAGCAGATGTACCATGATGAGCATTGCAGAAACATACTGTGCGATTGCAGTGGCAGTAGCAACACCTGCGGCAGCCATATGTAATACAATGACGAAAAACAGGTTCAGTATGACGTTCAGTACACCTGCAGCAGCCAGATAATAAAGTGGCCGTTTTGTATCCCCACGTGCACTTAAGATACCGTTACCAAAGTTATACACACCCATGGCAGGAAGTCCGATCGCATAAATCTTCAGATAAAGAGATGCCTGTCCGATTAGATCATCTTTGGTGTGCAGCAGTTTCAGCATTCCACCGGAAAAGAAGAAACAGACAGCGCCTACCAGCAGTCCCATCAATGCACACAGAACAAGTGCTGAATGAATGGTATCTTCTGTATTCTGGAGATTTCCGGAACCAAGTGCATGGGCAGTTCGTACATTTACACCGCTGCCCATTCCGATCAGAAATCCGACAAATAAAGTAACCAGCAGGGTGGTGGAGCCAACTGCTCCGAGTGCTTTGTAATCCGCGAACCGACCGACAACGGCAACATCACTCAGGTTAAAAACAACTTCCAGAAGCTGTGAGCACATCAGCGGAATGCTGAATAAAAAAATATTTTTCCACAAAGAACCCGTTACCATCTCAATGGAACGGGCCTTTTTCTTCGTATTTTCACACATAAAGAACTCCCCAGTAACTCAAAAATTTCTCATCCTGTTATAAGATACGCCTCTTGTTTTGGAAAGTAAAGTACTTATGAAACAAAATGATCAGGATTCCTGTTCATGATATTTCTTTCGATATTCACCAGGAGTCATACCATAGTTTTTTTTAAAAGTCCGCATAAAGTGTTCAGGACTGTCATAGCCAACCAGCTCACAGATTGCGATATTGCTTAAGGAAGTTTCACGAAGTGCCCGACATGCCTGCTCCAGTTTAATACTGCGGATGATCTGAAGAAATGTCTGCCCTGTTCCTTCCTTAATTAATGTGCTGAAGTGAGAACTACTGTAGCCAAAATGAGAAGCAGTTTCACGGAGTGTAGCTGTTTGATAATGTTGGCTCAGATAATTGAGAATATCAGTCATGGAATTACCGGAAGTATCTTTGGCTAGGATGGACTCGATATTGCCTCCATGATAACGAAGCAGCATCGCCCATAACAGAATCAGCATGGAATTTAAAAAAGTATAGCTGTACTTTTCATGGCCAAGATATTCTATATAGAGATTTTCTAACATTTCACGTATTTGCGGATCGTTTGCAGTATGGAAGATAAGATAATTGCCCTCTGTTTTGCGGTACAAAACATGAGCAAAAAAATGAGCCAGAGCACTGTCTTCTGTCAGAGACTGAAAGAAAGTGGACTGAAATGTACTGCCACGAATCAGGATATTAAAAGCGATACTGTCATCAAAAATACCGATACTGTGTTTTGTATGTGGCGGAATGATGCAGACATCGCCTTTATGCAGAGTATGCTCAATTCCCTGAATAGAGGTATGAGCCTGGCCATCATAAATACATAGAATTTCGAAAAACTCATGTTCATGAATGAATTCTGGTGTATAACGGTAATGCTTGTATAACATGATGTTATCTGCTGTATCACAAAACATGGCTTTTTCTTCAAAATAAGAATGCCAGCCTTCTTTTTGTAATTCCGGAACATATAATTGCCGTCTGGAAATCAGATCACAATCAAGATTGAGACAAAATTTGTGAAAAGTCTCAGGACGTTCCTTTTTTTCGAAATATAGTGTCCGATAAAATAGCTCGTCTTCATTATAAGTATATAAAAATTTTTGAAAGTCTTCTCTAGTAAGCTGCATGATTTTCTCCAAAATGAAATGGAATTTTTTAAGTTATGAGACTGAAGATTTGTTAAGTGCTCTAAGTATAACATTGAATCAATCGAAAAAAAAGTCAGTGTTTTACAAAAAAAATAACAATTGGAGGAAGTATAAAAAAGAAGTAAAGTGATGCTAGAAATAAATTAGTATTAATGGAAGGAGAGTAAACATATAATGGCAGAGGTAAGTATTGATCTTAATATGGTTCGAGTGACCAATGAAGATTTTGTAAAAAAAGCAGAAGCATGTGTACCGGAACTTCTGAAAACAGTAGTTCGTCCGGTTGCTATCGTAGACATCGTGAAAACAGAGGATATTTATCCGAAAGTTCAGAAAGCAGATGATATTGAAAATCTCTCTGCTTATCATATGGCAAAAGGCGATAAGATATGCCTGGATTTTGGAGATCATCAGGTAGGCTATGTTACCCTGAAGCTGAACTCCGTAGGAAGTCCGCAGGATTCACCGGCATTTTTCAGACTGAAATTCGGTGAGATCGCAAAAGAAATGACCGAGGATTCAAAAGATTATGACGGATGGATCAGCCGTGGATGGATTCAGGAAGAATTTATCCATATCGATGTCCTTCCGGCAGAACTGAAACTTCCAAGAAGATACGCATTCCGTTATATGGAGATCGAGGCAATCGACACCTCTCTGAAATGGCAGATGGTAGTGGAAGATGTATACTGCACCAGTGTTTCTTCAGTCCGCATGGAAGATGTGAAAACGGTAGAGAGTGATGACGAAATGATTCGTAAACTGGACAGAGTCAGCCTTCGGACCCTGCACAACTGCATGCAGTCCGTATTTGAGGATGGACCGAAGAGAGACCGCCGTCTGTGGCTCGGAGACTTAAGACTTCAGGCACTTGCAAACTATGAAACATTCCATAACATGGATCTCGTAAAACGATGCCTGTACCTGTTTGCAGGGCAGACAAAAGATAACGGTCAGGTAAGTGCCTGCCTGTTTACAGAGCCGAAATTCATCGTAGATGATACCTTCCTTCTGGACTATTCCATGTTCTTTGGTGCAACACTTCTGGATTATTATGAAGCATCCGGAGACAGAGAGACCCTGGAAGATTTAAGTAAATGCGCTTACCGTCAGATGGAGATCGCAGGAGAGCAGTTTGATGAAAAACATCTGATGAAAAATGGCGAAGGATTCTGGGGATTCATCGACTGGACTGACGGATTGAACAAACAGACTGCTATGCAGGGTGTTTACATCTACTGTGCAAAAAAAGTACAGAAGATTGCAGAAATCCTCGGAGATACAGAAAAAGCAGAAGAGCTTAAAAAAGAAGCAGAAGAAAAGACTGCAGCAGTCAGAAAATATCTTTTGGATGAGAAAACAGGCCTGTTTGTAAGTGGCGAAGAAAAACAGGTCAACTATGCAAGTCAGGTATGGTTGATGCTTGCAGGTGCAGTCAGCGTCGAAGAAGGCAGTGCAATGCTCGATAAGCTGGATGAGCTGAAACCGGAAAAAGGAATGGTCTCTCCATACATGAACCATCATTATGTAGAAGCACTTCTGATGTGTGGCAAAAAAGACCAGGCAATGGATTATATGAAATATTACTGGGGCGGCATGATCAATCACGGTGCGGATACTTTCTGGGAACTCTACAATCCGGAAAATCCGGCAGAGTCTCCATATGGAAGCAGCATTGTAAACAGCTACTGTCATGCATGGAGCTGCACACCGACCTATCTTCTGAGAAAATATTTTAACTAACTGGAAAAGGAACGTCAGATTATGGTAAAATTAACAGTAAAGATCGTATCCATGCAGGATGCAGACAAATTCAATAAACTTTGCAGTAAATTTAACTGTGATATGGATCTGCAGAGTGGTAAATATTATGTAGATGCAAAATCCATTATGGGAATCTTCAGCCTGGATTTAAGTAAACCACTGATCCTGAATGCTGACACGGACGATGAAGAACTTATAAAAGAAACATTTGCAGATTTTATCGGAGAGGAATAATCATGACACGTACTTTAAAAGAAAGAACATTTTCCGGAACAACGAATCCGGAAATTCAGCCATGGGAAACCGAACACCGTAAACTTGCCCGCCTTGCCGCAGCAGAGGGCATTGTTCTTCTGAAAAATGAAGAGCATGTTCTCCCATTAAAAGCAGGAAGTGCAGTTGCTATTTATGGTGCAGGAGCAGGGAAGACGATCAAGGGCGGTACCGGTTCCGGTGATGTTAATGAGAGAGAAAAAGTCTCTATCTGTCAGGGAATGAAAAATGCCGGTTTTCAGGTTACTACTGAAGAATGGATCAACAGCTATGACAAAATCTATGATCAGGCACGTCAGGACTGGAAGAATGACATTCTTTCCAGAACAGGGAACGGTGCAGATACAATGGGTTTCTTTTCTGTTTACAGTACAACACCATTTATCATGCCGGCAGGTGATGCGATCCGGAAACCGGCAGAAGGCGAAAATGTAGATACAGCAATCTACGTACTCAGCCGTATCGCCGGTGAAGGGGCAGACCGTATCGCTGATAAGGGTGACTATTATCTGAAAGATGAAGAACATCAGATGCTGGCTGATATCTGTGCATATTATCGTGATGTGATCGTAGTGATCAATGCGGGAGCACAGGTAGACCTTTCTTTTATGGACGAGTTTAAAAATATCAAAGCACTTCTGACTATTGTACAGCCGGGAATGGAAGGTGGAAATGCATTTGCTGATGTGGTTTCCGGAAAAGTCACTCCGTCCGGAAAGCTGACGGATACATGGGCTTACAAATATGAGGATTACCCGAATTCAGAAACATTTTCCCACAATAACGGAAATGTTGAGACAGAAGTTTATAAAGAAGGCATCTATGTAGGATACCGCTATTTTGATACTTTTGATGTGCCGGTTCGCTATGGATTCGGATATGGGCTTTCCTATACGGAGTTTGAGATATCCGACTACAGTCTGGAAAGTGTAAATGACGGTAAGATCAAAGTGTCTGCACAAGTGAAGAATATTGGTGAAGTTTCAGGCAAAGAAGTAGTACAGATTTACGTTTCACTTTCGGGCGGTATCCTGGAAAAAGAAGCACACCGTCTGGTTGCTTATGCAAAAACATCTGAACTGAAACCGGGTGAAAGCGAAAAAGTATCTCTGGAGATTTCTGTGGATCAGCTGACATCTTATGATGAAAAAAGAGCTGCATGGATTCTGGAGAATGGTTTCTATGGTATCTGGATCGGCAACAGCCTTGCATCTGCAAAACTCTGCGGAGGTGTAAAGCTGGATAAAGAAGTGCTGCTCCGTCAGGTCAAAAATCTGTTTCCACTGAAACAGGAATTAGAAGAGATGGTGCAGGAAGCAGGAAACACGACAGCCCGTGAAAGAGCAGCGGAGCAGCAGGCGCAGAAAGAAAATCTGACAGTTGTGGAACTGCATGCGAAAGATTTTACTACAGAAGTTGTAGAGTACAAGAAAAACAATGCATTATATGAAAAAGAGGCAATGGATTTTGTTGATACGCTGTCTGAAGAAGAACTGATCGATCTGGCAGCTGGAGATCCGGGAAAAGCACAGGGCGGAAACCTTGGTGCGGCAGGAATCTCTGTTCCTGGTTCAGCAGGAGAGACACACAGATGTGCTATCGACAAAGGGCTGGCAAGCATTGTTCTTGCTGATGGACCTGCGGGACTTCGTCTGATGAAATACTATCATGTAAACGAAGGCAGCATTGTTACCATGCCGTTCGAATTCAGCCTGGAGGGTGGACTTTTCTACGATGATTCCAGAGAACTTTCGGGAGAAAGATATTATCAGTACTGCACAGCAATTCCGGTAGGAACTCTTCTGGCACAGACATGGGATGAGAAAATGATCCGTGAAGTCGGTGCGATGATTGGAACGGAGATGGAACATTTTGGTGTGACACTCTGGCTGGCTCCAGGTATGAACATTCACAGAAATCCGCTTTGCGGAAGAAACTTTGAATATTATTCCGAAGATCCGTATGTGGCAGGAACGATTGCAGCAGCTATGACAGAAGGTGTGCAGTCCAATTACGGATGTGGCACGACTATCAAACATTTTGCATGTAACAACCAGGAAGATAATCGTATGGGTTCCGACAGTGTGGTATCAGAGAGAACACTCCGCGAACTTTATCTGAAAGGTTTCGAGATTGCAGTGAAGGAATCTCAGCCGATGTCCATCATGACGAGTTACAATCTGATTAATGGTGTTCATGCAGCAAATAACTATGATCTCTGTACAGATGCTGCCCGAAATGAGTGGGGCTTTAAAGGCATGATCATGACAGACTGGACAACAACAGAAATTGATGAGAAATGTACAGCATCCGGATGTATGAGAGCAGGAAATGATCTGGTTATGCCGGGATGCTTTGGTGATCATGATAATATGCGTAAAGCGCTGGCTGAGGGAACTCTTAAGATTGAAGACCTGAAGGCTTGTATTGCACGACTGGTAAGTGTGATCTGGAAATCTAATCAGTATCTGCAGTAAATTGGATAATGTGAGAACAGAGTAATAAATGATATGAAAACAAGGCAGGGTAGAGAAAATCTATTCTGTCTTGTTTTTTCAGGTGGAACAGATGCGAGAAAGCTTTTGCCGTGAAAACAGGTTTACAGATGAGAGCTTTCGGTATATGATTAAAAATCAGTAAAGAACGTTATTTCAGATCATATAAGATGAGATGGAAACTTGCAGATAAATGGAGGATTCATGGCGGACAGAGATTACACAGAATTATATGCATCGCTGCAGAAAGAAACAACGATTCTGACGGCACAGATTCGGGCATTATACAGAGAACTGGATAAAAAATATCATCTTCGCGGAGCGCAGATTCCAATTACATTTGGATTTGAGACAGATGCGCTGGGGTCTTATACAAGAGCCGGTCACCATGAAAAAGAACATTTCCATTTTTCGTTGCTTTTTGTTGGATACGGAGTAAAAAATCCTCTCAGTAAAGAAGACCGTATGGATCTGTACAAACATGAATATGCCCATTATATGGAGCATCACATCACGATTCCGAGAGAATATCAATGGCAGCCGGGGCTTCACGGAAGTGCCTGGAAATATTGCTGTTCATTGGTCGGAGCTGCACCGACACCGTATTATAAGGCGGGGGAAGCACTGATGAAACACGACTACGAGAAGAAACTGAAAAGTCCGATTCATGATAAAACGGTGGCAATCCGTGATACATATCGCCGGCAGCAGGAGCACAAAAGCAGCCAGGCCAGCATCGTACAGTATGAAGTGGGAGAACAGGTAAAACATCCGAAATTCGGAGATGGATGCATTGAAAAAATTGAACAGTCAGTCGGCTCTGTGACACTGCACATCCGGTTTGGAGAGGATGTAAAAGTGATTGACCAGAAGTGGCTGCTGCGGACAAAATATCAGAAAAAAGAATAAGAGCAAGTGGGCATAAATGAAGCAATGGAAATGAGAGTGAAGATATGGAGCGACTAATCTTTCATATAGATGTGAACAGTGCGTTCCTTTCATGGGAGTCAGCACGAAGAGTAAAGCAGGGATTGCAGGATTTGAGAGATATTCCGGCATGTATCGGCGGTGATCCGAAAAAGCGTACTGGTATCGTTGTGGCAAAGTCTATTCCGGCGAAAAAATATGGAATACAGACAGGTGAACCGATGGCAATGGCCATTCGAAAATGTCCGGAGCTTGTTATTGTCAAAAGCGATTTTGAACTTTATATCAAATGTTCCAGGGCGTTTAAAGAAATCTGTGCATCGTATGCGCCTGTGATGGAATCTTTTTCTATTGATGAAGTTTTTCTGGATATGACAGGAACTTCACTGATTTATCCAGATCCGATTCAGACAGCTCATGAGATCAAAGATAAAATCAAAAATGAGCTTGGATTTACCGTCAATGTAGGAATTTCCACGAATAAACTGTTGGCCAAAATGGCATCGGATTTTGAAAAGCCAGATAAAGTACATACCTTGTTTCCGAATGAAATACCAGTCAAAATGTGGCCGTTACCAGTACGCGATCTATTGTTTCTTGGCAAGGCATCTGAGAAGAAATTAACAGAAGCCGGCATACATACGATCGGGGATATGGCACATGCAAGAGAGACTGAAATACAGGTATTGCTGGGAAAGAAAGCGGGGCATCAGCTGTATCGATATGCCTGCGGAATCGATGATTCTCCGGTCAAAGCACAGCCAGAAGAGGCAAAAGGATTTAGTGTGGAAACGACTTTTAATGATGATATTGTTTCGGTGGATCAGGTACTCCCGATACTGCTTGAACAGTGCGATGTTGTGGCAACCAGAATGCGCCGAAAAGGAAAGAAGTGCATTTCTGTATCCGTGACATTTCGAACGTTGGATTTCAAAAACAAATCTCATCAAACAACACTTCCGAATGCAACTGATACAACAGATGAGATATACAAAAAAGCCAAAAAACTTTTTACAGAATCCTGGAAGGGGGAGCCGCTTCGACTGATTGGAGTTGCATTGACGAACCTGACAGATGAAAGTTTTGAACAACTGTCTTTATTTGAAGACAATGAAAAGAAAGAACGAAAAAGAAAACTCGACGCAACAATGGATGCGATTCGTCAGAAGTTTGGAAACGATAAAATTACCCGCGCCAGCATCATGAACAGCAATTCGGGAATCGCACGAAAAGCACGAGCACAGATGAAAAATGAGGATGAGAAGCCGGAGTAGAGAATTAGCAAAGGAATGAGTTAAGTAAACGAATGATAGGAAGCTCCAGAAATACAGTTTGGAAATATAGGAAAGAATTTGAAGTGTATAAGAAACCAGAAGAACTTAAAAACGAGGATAACAAGAATGGAAATATTTGATGTGATAGATAAAGACGGAAATCCGACAGGTGAGACTGTCACCCGCGAACAGGCACATACAGAGGGCATCCCACACCGGACAGCACATATATGGATTCTTCGCAAAAAAGAAGGATGCATACAGGTGTTGTTACAGAAACGGTCGAAGAATAAAGACTCTTTCCCGGGAATGTTCGACACTTCTTCAGCTGGACATATCCAGGCAGGTGATGAACCGCTCGAATCTGCACTCCGCGAACTCGAAGAAGAACTCGGGATTCATGCAACACCGGAACAGCTCCACTTTGCTGGAACCTTCCCGATCTCCTTCGCGAAAGAATTCCACGGAAAAATGTTCCGTGATGAAGAACTCGCATTTGTGTACATTTATGACCAGCCAGTGGATATCACGAAGCTGGTTTTACAGAAAGAAGAAGTAGAGACCGTGGAGTGGTTTGACCTCGAGAAGACTTACGAAGAATGCAAGTACTGCAGAGATACGTTCTGTGTACCAAGTGGCGGATTTGAAGTGGTGAGGAAGTATTTGAGGAAAAATCAATAACAAAAGACTGATAACAGACAGCAAGAAAAGAAGGTACAAAATATGCAGATCAGTTTATTATTAATGGAAGAAATCGCAAAGCTTTTTGCAATTATGCTTATGGGATATGCAGTTGTAAAAGCCGGACTTATGAAGTCATCGGAGAGCAAAAGTATCTCTGTGGTCATGGTTTATCTGGTCATTCCATGCGTGATTTTAAATGCTTTTCAGGTAGAGTATACACCGGATGTACAGAAGGGACTGCTCCTGGCATGCGTGGCAGCAGTTCTGGTACATATCCTGTTTTTGATGCTTACAGCAATCTTAAAAAATATCCTGCACCTGGATGTGATTGAACGTGCAACCGTTATTTATTCAAATGCGGGGATTCTGGTAATTCCTCTGGTACAGGAATTACTTGGGCAGGAATATGTTATTTATTCCAGTGCGTATATTGCAGTACAGCTGATTCTAATCTGGACACACTGCAAAAATATGCTCTGCGAAGAAGATAAATTAGAGTGGAAAAAAGTATTTCTGAACGTAAACATTATTTCAATTATTGTAGGAGTAGTGCTGTTTATTTGTAGAGTCCAACTGCCTTCAGGTGTACAGGATGTCATGAATATGATGAACAATATGATTGGTCCGATTGGCATGCTGCTTGCAGGAATGGTCATCGCAGAAGTACCACTCAGGACGGTATTTACCAAGAAAAGAAACTATGTTTCTACGGTGCTGCGATTGATCATTTATCCAATATTTGTACTGATTTTAATGAAAGTAATTAACACATTTGCAGGAATAAATGATTCCAAACAGATGCTCCTGACTGTGTATCTGGCATCCGTAACACCTGCCTGTGCGACCGTGACATCCATGGCACAGCTGTACGATAAAGATGCTGCATATGCGAGCTCATTGTATGTACTAACGACATTGCTGTCGATTGCGACCATGCCGGTAATGGTGGGATTGTATGAGATGTTTGTGTGAGAAAAGAGAATAGTTGAGATGAGAGAGACACTGACTGCGGTTGGTGTCTTTTTTATGTAATAGGAAATTACTTCGTAATGTTCCTATTACATAAAAAATTTGTTGAGATTGACATTTTTTTGTCAAAATGTTAAAATAATGGAAACCAAAAAACCAAAAAGAGTTTCCGGGTTTCCAAATGGAGGATTGAATGCGGGAAAAAATTATTGATGCAACGATTGAGGAATTTAAACAGAACGGCCTGAAATTTACAATGAATGATCTGGCTAAGCACCTTGGAATCAGCAAGAAGACAATTTATACAGTCTTTGAAAGCAAACAGGCAGTTCTGGTAGCTGTGTCAGACCGTTATGCGGCAGATTTAAACAGTATGCAGGAAGAACTGGAGGCGAACGTAAGTCTGAATGTAGTGCAGAAACTGGAGAAGCTTTTGTGTGCACTGCCAGAAAGGTATTACAACATTGGACTGAGTCGGATCTACGAACTTGCGGAAAAGTATCCAAAGCCATACCGACATCTGATGAGGTCAGTAAACAATGGATGGGAACAGGCAGAAAAGTATCTTGAAAAAGGCATGGAAGAGGGCATGATTCGAGAAGTTTCCATTCCGGTAGTAATGGCAATGGTAAAAGGCACTGTATATTGTTTTATGGAGTCAGATATTCTGTATCAAAATGAACTGACTTATGAACAGGCAAAAAAAGAAATGGTAGAAATACTGATGAAAGGAATAAAAACAGGTGGGAAAAGTAAGGATTCTGGAAATTAAAGAGAGCGTGTTTGCGGACAATGACAGACAGGCAGATCAGCTTCGGAGCAGACTGAAAGAAAAAGGTGTCTTTCTGATGAATCTGATGTCGTCACCTGGATCAGGAAAGACGACAACTCTGAAAAGAACGATAGCAGCTTTAAAAGATGACCTTCGTATCGGGGTCATGGAGGCGGATATTGATTCAGATGTGGATGCACTTGCAATTGCCGAAACCGGGGCAAAAGCTATTCAGTTACATACCGGTGGCATGTGTCATCTGGATGCAAAAATGACAGAGCAGGGGATCGAAGGTCTGGGCATTGAAGATGTAGATCTGGCGATTCTTGAAAACGTAGGAAATCTTGTCTGTCCGGCCGAGTTTGACACAGGTGCATCCAAAAATGTAATGATTCTTTCTGTTCCGGAAGGTCATGACAAACCTTTGAAATATCCATTAATGTTTGAAGTATGTGATGCAGTTCTGATCAATAAGATTGATGTACTTCCATACTTTGATTTTGATATGGAACTGGTAAAAAAATACATTCACCAGAGAAATCCAAAAGCGGAGATTTTCCCGGTCAGTGCAAAGACAGGAGAAGGCATAGAAGCATGGACTACATGGCTGAAAAAGCAGGTTACTGACTGGAAATCATAACAAAACAGAAGAGAGAAGGGAAAGGAAAGAGAGATGAAAAAAGAACTCGATAAGGAACTTTATCCGGATTATGTGTACCCGGAATTTACACCGGATCCGGGTAAACCATTTCGCGAGCCAATTGCGAAACTGGGCAAAAAGATCACAGACCGTATTCCGCAGAAGCTGGGTCTTAAAAAGATCACCAGAAATGATCCGGAGTATTGGGGACTGGCCGGAGTGCTTACTGATGAGGAAGCACTCCTGGCATTGAAGCTTGGGGTAAGAAAGCCAAAAACACTGTCGGAGATCGTGAAAATTTCAGGGCTGGAAGAGAAAAAATGTGAGGCACTTCTGGAAGAAATGTCACGCAAAGGACTTCTCGAATACAACTGGGAAAATGCGGCACATGAGAAGCAGTATGTCCTGCCGATGTATGTACCGGGATGTGCGGAATTCTTTAATATGAACGCAAAAATACTGGAATCCAACCCGGAAATGGGTACATTTTTTGAACATATGTCCCGTTTGCCACTGGAGAAAATTACTCCATTTGTACCGGAGGGTGGAGCAGGTATTGGCATGCATGTCATTCCGGTAGAAAAAGCAATCGAGATGGAAAATGAATCTGTTGATCTGGAACATATTTCTTACTGGCTTAGTAAATATGAGGGAAAATATGCAGCAAGCCCTTGTTCCTGCCGTCGTTCCCGACTGACACATGACGAAGGCTGCGCCGATGATCCGGAAGGATGGTGCGTTGCAGTTGGTGATATGGCAGATTATGTTGTGGAGACACAGAAAGACGGACGCTATATTTCCAAAGAAGAAGCTCTAGAGATTTTCAGACAGGCAGAAGAAAATGGTTTTGTACATCAGATTACAAACATTGACGGAAAAGATAAAATTTTTGCTATCTGTAACTGTAATGTAAATGTCTGTTATGCACTTCGTACGTCACAGCTTTTTAATACGCCGAATATGTCCCGTTCTGCATACATCGCAAAAGTTGAGAAACAGAATTGTGTTGCATGCGGAAAATGCGTAGAAGCCTGTCCGGCAGGTGCTGTGAAACTGGGACAGAAACTCTGTGACAAAGAGGGCTGTGAGATTACATATCCGCAGATGCCACTTCCAGGCGATCAGCCATGGGGCGAGCATATGTGGTCACACAACTACCGCGATGTCAACCGTATCAATTGCTATGATACCGGAACAGCACCGTGTAAAACAGCCTGTCCGGCTCATATCGGAATACAGGGATATCTGCAGCTTGCAAAAGAAGGCCGCTATGAGGATGCACTTGCACTGATCAAGAAAGATAATCCACTTCCGGCAGTCTGCGGGCATGTATGTAACCGTCGTTGCGAAGATGCCTGCACAAGAGGCACAATCGACGAAGCTGTTGCAATCGATGAAGTCAAACGCTTTATTGCAGAACGTGATCTGAATGCAGAGACACGCTTTATTCCAAAGAAAACAATTCCGTCACTGAAAGGCGGATTTGAAGAAAAAATCGCAATCATCGGAGCCGGTCCAGCTGGTTTATCCTGTGCATATTTCCTTGCACTGACCGGATACAAACCGACGATCTTTGAAAAAAATGCAGAACCGGGCGGTATGCTTCGCTATGGAATTCCATCCTACAAACTGGAGAAAGATCTTCTGGCGGCAGAAATTGATGTGATCCGTCAGCTTGGCGTAGAAATCCGCTGTGGCGTAGAAGTTGGAAAAGACGTTACGATCGAAGACCTGAGAGAGCAGGGATATAAAGGATTTTATGCTGCGATCGGCTGCCAGAGAGGAAGAAAACCGGGAATCAGTGGAGAAAATGCCGAAGGTGCATATGCGGCCGTGGATTTCTTAAGAAAAGCCGGTGCAAAAGAGAGTTTTGCGCTTGAAGGTGATGTTGTTGTAGTTGGCGGCGGAAACGTAGCCATTGACGCGGCAAGAATCAGCAGCAGATGTACCGATGCGAAAATTTCCATGTTCTGTCTGGAAACAAGAGAAAAAATGCCGGCAAGCGACGAGGAAATCGAAGAAGCACTTGAAGAGGGAATCGAACTGAACTGTGGATGGGGACCAAAAGAAGTTCTGGAAGAAAATGGCCATGTAAGTGGCGTTGTTTTCAAAAAATGTACCCGTGTATTTGATGCACAGGGCAGATTTTCACCGGAATACGATGAGAACGATACGGTAACAATTCCTTGTCGTCATGTCATTTTCTCAGTAGGCCAGGCAATCGACTGGGGTCATATGCTGGATAATCTTCATGTAGAACTCCGCCCGAACGGTGGCGCACTTGCCAACAAACTGACTTACCAGACTTCTGAACCGGATATCTTTGTAGGTGGTGACGTATACACTGGACCGAAATTTGCCATTGATGCGATCGCAGCCGGACGTGAAGGTGCAATTTCTCTTCACCGTTACGTCCATGAACATTGTACACTGACGATCGGACGTAATCGACGTGATTTCATCGAACTGGACAAAGAAAACATCAAAGTGGAAACTTATGACTCATCCAGTCGTCAGATTCCGCCAAAAGCGGATGTAAAAGAACAGGCAAAAACCTTCCGTGATCTGTCACAGAGTCTGACAGAAGAGCAGGTGAAAAAAGAAACTTCCCGCTGCCTGTCCTGCGGAGCATCTGTTGTCGACCCGAATAAATGCATCGGATGTGGTGTCTGTACAACGAAATGTATGTTTGACGCAATCCACCTGCACAGAGAGATTCCGGGAGCTTCCATTATGCGTGCTTCGGAAGATAAGCTGAAATACATTCTTCCAAACATGGTGAAACAGTCGATCAAAGTGAAATTCAAAAAGAAAAAATAGGAGCTGTGCAGCAGCTCTCAGATAAAGGAGCAAAAATATGCACGAGCTTGGAGTAACTTTTCATATCATGGATCATCTGGAAAAGGTGGCCGCTGAAAATAAAGTGACACATGTACGAAAAGTCACACTTGAACTGGGAGAGGTCTCGACAGTGATCGAGTCCTATTTACAGAATTGCTGGACATGGGCTGCAAAAAAGCGGCCTCTGTTCGATGAATCTGAATTAGTGGTGGAAACATTACCTGCACTCACGTATTGTGAAGACTGCAAGCAGACATATCCAACGGTAAAACATGGAAAAACCTGTCCACATTGCGGAAGTGAGCATACCTATTTATTGCAGGGAAATGAGTTCAACATTAAGGAAATAGAAGTAGAATAAACAAAAGAGGGAGAGTAAAGAGTATGTTTTTTCAAATCTACGGAGAGACAGCCGGATGGCAGCTTCTTGGATGGCTGCTGGTATTTGCCGGACTTGTCGTAATGAATGAAATCGCAAGAAGATCCAAAGCGGGCGGTATTGCCTGTTTCCTGATCCTTCCTGCAGCACTTAGCGTGTACTTTATCGCTATCTATGTCGGAGCAGCAATGGGAGCCGATTGGGCACTGAATAATGACACTTATGTACACATGAACAGCTGGTTCCATTATGCAAAACTGTATGCGGCAACAGCAGGCTGTATCGGATTTATGATACTGAAGTATCACTGGGGAAAACTTGGAAAATCTCATGGATTTAAAGCTTTTCCGTTTATCATTGTTGCAATCAATATCCTGATCGCAGTAGCATCTGATTTTGAATCCGCGATCCGCGCAGGTTCTCTGGCAGGCGGCTGGTGGATGTCATCGGAAGGCGTATGGCTGTACGGCGGCTGGTGGAATGTACTGAACGGTCTGGCAGGGCTTTTCAATATTGTTTGTATGACCGGCTGGTGGGGTATCTACTCTTCCAAAAACAAACAGGATATGCTGTGGCCGGATATGATCTGGGTATACGTTCTGGCTTATGATATCTGGAACTTCCAGTATACCTACCTGAACCTGCCGACCCATTCCTGGTACTGTGGTCTGGCACTGCTTCTGGCACCGACCTTCGCAGCAGCCTTGTGGAACAAAGGCGGCTGGATCCAGAACCGTGCAAACACACTGGCTCTCTGGTGCATGTTCGCACAGGTATTCCCGCTGTTCCAGGATGCGAGCCGTTTCACAACAGTCACTTCCGTATACGGACAGGGCGGCATCGCAGCAGCAATGGGAAGCAGTATGCCGACTATCGCAGAACCGACCGCACAGGGAATTATTTCCGTACTGTCATTTGCAGTGAATGTATTCGTCTTCGCATACATCCTGAAACGCGCAAAAGTACAGAAAAAGAACCCGTGGAAGAACGAGATCTTCACAGATACAAAAGATTACAAAGAAGCAATGGAAAGAGCATAAAGATGAGAAAGGCACTGACGGAGGTCGGTGCCTTTTTTGGACAATATAAACAACAAAACGGTAATTGAGGTGTGAGTGGTTAAATGATATAATTAATCCAGAGAAACTTTTGAAACCAAATCTAAAGAATCTTATTATAGTACGAGAAGGTAACAACCGTAAGGGAAGATGGGTTATAAAAAACGATAATGAGCATGAACATCACAAAACCAATTATTAGAAAAATAAAAGACAATGAAACTGCACTGGCTGAATTTGAGAAAGAAATCAAAACAAATGAGGCAGAAGATGCAAAGGATATTATCATGAATTTTCCGACGGTATACATCCATAACTGGCCGGAAACGAATAAGTATGATGTATATGTCGGTGAATCCAACAATATCTTTGCGCGTACGAGACAGCATTATCAAAGTAGAATCAAGCATGAGACATGGCAATATAGAATGATGAAAACAGATGCTTCATTATATATCATCGGCCATGAGCATTTTAATAAGTCCCTGACATTGGATGTCGAAAATCGTCTTATGCATTATCTTATGAGTGTGGATAAAGTGCACCAGGTTCACAATGGAAGAGGAAATCCTCAGAAACATTATTATCCATCTGAGGAATTTGAGGGGATTTTTCAGAAAATCTGGACAGAGCTTCATGAGTCGGATGAAGAACTTTTTCCAGATGAAAATATCGTGAAAGACTCTGCGATTTATAAAGCATCGCCATTGCATAAATTAACAGACGAGCAGGAGGATGCAAAAATCCAGATTCTGGACTGTATTGCGTTGACCAGAAACAAAAATGAAAAACAAATTATATTTATTGATGGTGAAGCAGGTACTGGAAAGACCGTTCTGAACAGTAGCATTTTTTATGAATTGTACTGTCAGGAAGAAGAAAAAGACACTGCAGAATTCAAATGCTGCATGGTAGTCAATCACGATGAACAGGTAAAAGTGTATTCTGATATTGCAAAGAAGCTTGGAATCACAGAAAAGTATAAAGATGTGGTAAGTAAGGCTTCCACTTTTTTGAACAGGCATAAGGATCTGGATTCTGTAGATGTCGTTTTTATTGATGAGGCACATTTGCTTTTTACCCAGGGAAATCAGGGATACAGCGGAAAAAATCAGTTGGATGATATCATAAAAAGAGCAAAAGTAGTTGTCATTGTATTTGATGAGAATCAGATACTCAGAATGGACCAGTACTGGGAAAAGCAGATGATCGACAGGTATCGCAATAAAGCAATCGAACAGCATAATCATATCACACTGACCAAACAGCTTCGCATACCTGATATAGATGTATTGAATGATGTGAATATATTTAAAGGGATTGTTAATGCATTTGGAATAGAATGGAAGATGGTAGAAAAAAGTTATAATACAATTAATGCAAATTTACATAGTCGAAAAGAAAAAATAGTCAGAACTGATTTTAAGAATACAGTTTTGGAGATATTAGATAATTCAGATACAACGACATTATCTAATAAGGAAATTAAGGATATAACTGTATCACTAAAGATAGAATCAAAGTGGGAAACACTTAAAAAAAGTGGAATAAGTGCTTTGCCAAGCGGGGATGCAACGCAGGCTTTTGATGAATTAAATGAGATATTAAAACAAGCAGGAATATTCATTGTACCTGTAGGTGAATTGGAATGTTTTGTTAAGCAAGTTGGAGGACATGGACCAGATTGGACCAATAAAGTCCTGGAAAAATATCCTGATTTAAGTGATAGAGTATACGATGAAATTAAAAATTTTATTAAAATAGTATGTAATTTATAATAAAAAGTATATATGAACGGAAAATTTATAGCTTCAAATTGATTGTTCCGGGACTTTCTGAGCCACCATTCCGGAGAATGAGAGCGTAAATCCTCAAACATGGGTAATGGGTATCAAAAATTCCCACATTTTAGCGGGGATTGAGCAGATTTTACAGAATGGATATGCACATTGAAAATCAAGATTTTTTGTAAGTTCGGGGTGGAACGAAGTTACAAGCATATTGTTTTCTCTTGCGGCAACTATATGACCGTTCAGCTTACACAAAATTTTTACGTTATCGCCGACACTGTCAATCCACGGCGCACGGATAAATACAAGAGGAAACGGTTTATCCGATACTTCGGGGATAACGACTTCTTCGGAAAAACTGTCGATTTGCTTGCCATATGCGTTGCGTCTTACGGTAATATCCATAGTACCTATGTGTGCCTGTTCGCCCTCAATATTTTTCGCAAGAACGATAAGTCCGGCACAAGTACCGAAAACAGGCATACCGTTTTCAATCATATTTTTAATCGGCTCATATAAATCGAGCTTGTGAAGAAGTTTGCCGATTACCGTACTTTCTCCGCCTGGGATAATAAGACCGTCAAACGGTTTTTCAATGTCTTTTTTTTGACGTATTTCAAATGATTCCGCACCAAGTGCGTCAAGCGAATATTTGTGTTCAATAAATGCACCTTGAAGTGCAAGTATACCGATTTTCATTATTTACCACGCTCCGCCATAAGTAGTGCAATTTCGTTTTCGTTTATGCCGACCATTGCTTCGCCAAGATCCTCTGAAAGCTCTGCAAGAAGTTTGTCGTCAGTGTAATTTGTAACGGCTTGAACAATGGCAGACGCTCTTTTTGCAGGGTTGCCTGACTTGAATATACCCGAGCCTACGAATACACCCTCTGCACCGAGATGCATCATAAGTGCGGCGTCGGCAGGTGTTGCAACACCGCCTGCGGCAAAGTTTACAACAGGCAATTTACCGTTTTCGTGAACATATTCAACAAGGTTGTAAGGCACTTGAAGTTGCTTTGCAGCCTCATAAAGTTCGTCTTCCGACATATTTTGAATACGTCTGATTTCAGACATCATCATTCTCATATGACGTACTGCCTGAACAACGTCACCTGTACCCGGTTCACCCTTTGTTCTTATCATAGCCGCACCTTCGTTTATACGTCTTAGTGCCTCACCCAAATCCTTTGCACCGCATACGAAAGGTACTTTAAAATCGTTCTTGTTGATGTGGTACTTGTCGTCGGCAGGTGAAAGCACTTCGCTTTCGTCTATGTAGTCAATTTTGATTGCTTGCAAAATTCTTGCCTCTGCAAAGTGACCGATACGGCACTTCGCCATAACAGGGATTGAAACTGCGTCTTGAATACCCTTAATCATTTTAGGGTCGCTCATTCTTGACACACCGCCTGCGGCACGAATATCGGCAGGGATACGTTCAAGAGCCATTACAGCACAAGCGCCTGCCTCCTCGGCAATTTTAGCTTGTTCAGGTGTTGTTACGTCCATAATTACTCCGCCCTTTAGCATTTGGGCAAGGTTTCTGTTTAGTTCCATTTGTGTTGACATAGTTATTAACATTCCTTTCTGCTCGGCTTAAATAAATCAGCCGTATGTTGACTTTTTCCCTGGGATTGGTTATAATTATACCACCGATTGACACTATTAAAAGTGCCAAAATACAAGTTTTTTATGGGGTCAGATTATGTTTAACTTTATTTTTACAGCCGATAAAGCGTCCAAAAAACCGCTTTACGAACAGCTTTATTCGTATGTCGCAGATGAAATAAAAAATAAAAATATTAAAGAAAATGAGCGTATGCCGTCAAAAAAAGCACTGGCAAAATATCTCGGAATAAGCGTAAATACCGTTGAAACAGCATATTCGATTTTGGTACAGGAGGGGTATTTAAGAGCGGTTGCAAGGAGTGGTTTTTATGTTTGCAAGGTTGATATTCCCGTTGGTGACAGAAACTTTGAATATGAAGAAGAACAAGAGAGTGTAACGGCATATAAGGCGGATTTTAAGACAAATAAAGTCGATATAAATTCGTTTCCGTATTCGACTTGGATAAAGCTTTCAAAGGAGGTTATGTACTCAACACCGGAGTACCTTAATTCCGGAAATGTAAAGGGCGATTATGAATTGCGAGAGAGTATTGCGAAATACTTGCACGAATTTCGCGGAGTAAAATGTTCGCCTATGCAGATTGTGGTCGGTGCGGGTATTGAGTATTTGACAATGCTCCTTACAGAACTTTTTGACAGAGATAAAGTGTTTGCCGTTGAAAATCCCGGTTATAAAAAAATATCGGCAATACTCAGAAACAACAACAGAAAAATAAATTATATAGACGTAGATGAAAACGGACTTTGTACGGATTGTTTAAAACAAACAGATTCGGATATAGTGTACGTAACACCGTCACACCAATTTCCGACAGGTGCTGTTATGCATGTATGGCGTAGAATGGAACTTCTTTCGTGGGCGGAAGAAGGGGAGGACAGATATATAATTGAAGACGATTATAACAGCGAGTTTAATTTTTCGATTAAGCCTGTTCCCGCAATGCAGGGACTTGCAAACAGTGACAGAGTTGTGTATTTAAGCACATTTTCAAGAGTTCTTGCACCGTCAATCAGAATTGCATATATGGTACTTCCGAAAAAATTGCTTGAAAAATTCGACAAGCATTTCGGTACATATTCGTCAACCGTTCCGCGTTTTGAACAGCATACGTTAAATAAATTTATTTCGGGAGGGTACTATTCAAGACATTTGAGCAGAGTGAAAAATATCTATAAAAAAAGACGCGATAAGATTATCCAGTCGCTCGGTAACGCAGATATAAGCGGTGAAAGAGTCGGACTTCATATAGTCGTTAAAACGGATAAGGCAAAGGAAATAATAGAGTATGCTCTAAAATGTGACGTGAAACTTTACGATATGGACGATTATTATATGACAGAAAATAAAAAAAGCAATTCAATCATCATAGGCTATGCCGGTGCGGAAGATGATGATATTGAATTACTGAAAAATATATTTGATAAATTTATATAAGTTAAAGTGTAAAATATAAAAATAATATTTTGCACATTCTGAACACTTTATCAACAATATGAAAAAAGCTCCGATAAAATCGGAGCTTAAATGGAGCGGAAGACGAGATTCGAACTCGCGACGTTCACCTTGGCAAGGTGACGCTCTACCACTGAGCCACTCCCGCATTTCTTGACTGCTTTGTTATTATAGCATGGGAAATACGGTTTGTCAACTGTTTTTTGAAATTTTTTTTGATAATTTTTTTGAAACTGTCTTAAACAGCATATAAATCAGCACGGTTAAGCCGAAATCGAACGATATGTTAAACAGAAAAAGCTGTTTTGAAATATCAGCCGCACCGTTGCCGATATACGGCATAGGGAACTGAATAAGTCCCATAAGTATCACGAAAATAAACGGAACGGCATATCTGTTTTTCTTTTTCAACATCACAATACCAATCAGTAAAAATACCGCATAACTCGGTATTATAAAGAACAATGTTTTCGGCAAATGCTCACGGATATTTTCCCATAAATCAAAACGATATGAGGACGTATTCGGTGCATAGCCGTATTTTTTCTCAAATGTACCGAGGTTTATTTTGTTTGTAAAAGCATTTTGTGCGGTTGTTTCCATAACAGATACAAGACGCAGGGGATGAGTGATGTAGAATTTTATAAGTTTTCCGTTACTCATTTTTGAATGAAACTTTTCATTCATAATATCACTTCGCGGCGGATATTTGTATTCTGATTTATCAAGGTATGCGTGCTTACCGCTGTCGGCCGCCATATCTTCGTCAAGTCCCATATCGATTAAATCCTGTTTCGGATTGGGACTGTCTTTTAAAATACCGTAAAACACACTGTTATACTGTGTATCCAAATTAAGCTGACCGCCGTTTATAACGTATCCGCCGACTCCGTGCCAAAGTAAAACGATTGAACACACAATGCACAAATTTCGCTTGTTGCTTTTAAAACCGACATACAATACAGCGATAATAAGGAACGGTGTAAATACGGCACACTGCAATTTTGAACCGAGTAACAGGCAAGACGAAACAGTGAAAAATATTATTACGCTGTTTTTAGCATCGTGTACATTTTCAAACATATACAATCCGAAAAGCACGACAGTTGCAAACGATACAAGCATAACGCTTTGACCGTACAGACTGTTTAAAATCGTCAAATTAACTCCGTTAAAAAATACAACGATAAAAAACAACAGAAAAATATAATGCAAAAACTTATTTTCAATTTTAAATTTACGTTGTATAAAAAAGCATACCGTTGCGTACCACAAAAACATCATAACCGCCAAAATCCGCATATCAAACGCACCGAACGGCAGACATATAAGTCTTGTTGTAGCGGTAGGGAATATAAACGTAGTAGTCGGTACTAAAAATAAAAGTCTTGGCACATATAGCAACAAGTCAACCGATGTAAATTTCATATAAAAAAATCTTACGGCATAATCGTAAAAAGAGTAGTCGGACGGGAAATCAAGTCCGCACGGACGCATAACTCTTTCAAAATCGCCCTGGTCGGCAACCGAATGGACAGGCGGTACAAATACCGCGTATACAAACACAGCAATGACCGATATTATAAATATTATATCGTATGCGGAAAAAATCTTTTTCTTCAAGTAAAATCACTCCAAAATCAGTAATGTAAATTTATTATACAAAATAACGGAAGCATTTGCAATAAAAATTGTACGCGCAATCACAAAATCTTGTGCAATTAATGTTGATAAATCTTTTATTTTGTGATAGAATGAATATATATTGAGTTTAGTTTTAATATAAAGGAGTTAAATCATGGAAAACGTAAGAAGAATTTATGTTGAAAAGAAAAACGGATTTGACGTTGAGGCAAAGGGTGTACTTGCCGATCTTAAAGAAAACCTTTCTTTAAAAGGTCTTAAAGACGTCAGAATTATTAACAGATATGATGTTTCGGGCGTAAGTGATGAGGAATATCAAAAGGCGAGAAATCTTATTTTCTCAGAACCTCCTGTTGATAATGCTTATGATGAAGAAATTGAAATCAGTGAGGGCAAAGTGTTTGCGGTTGAATTTTTACCGGGACAGTTTGACCAGAGAGCCGCATCGGCTGAAGAATGTATTTCAATTCTTACGGAAAAGGAACGTCCGACTGTAAGAAGTGCAAAGGTATATGTTCTTATCGGCGATATTTCAGATGAAGAAACAGAGGCTGTTAAAAATTACGTTATAAACCCTGTTGAGGCAAGAGAGGCGAGTCTTGAAAAGCCGACTTCGCTTGTTATGGAAACAGTTGTTCCCGATGACGTTGCGACAGTTGACGGCTTTACCGAAATGGACGAGAGCAAAATGGAAGAGTTTCTTTCAAAGATGGGCTTTGCAATGGATATGGACGACCTTGCATTCTGTCAGAAGTATTTTAAGGATACGGAAAAGCGTAATCCTACAATTACAGAACTTCGTATGATTGATACATATTGGTCTGACCACTGCCGTCATACTACGTTTTCCACTAAGATAAATGATGTTAAGATAAATAACGGCAAATATGCCGATGTCATTAAGGCTGCATATGATGAATATAAGGCTGCAAAAGCTGATTTGTATGCACCTGACAGAGATACTTGCCTTATGAATATGGCAACAATCATAGTTAAGCAGCTTAAAAAGCAAGGTCTTTTAAAAGAAATTGATGAATCGGAAGAAATCAATGCTTGTTCAATCGTTGTTGATGTTGACGTAAACGGCAAGGACGAGCCATGGCTAATTATGTTTAAAAACGAAACTCATAACCACCCGACAGAAATCGAGCCTTTTGGCGGTGCGGCAACTTGTCTTGGCGGTGCTATTCGTGACCCGCTTTCAGGAAGAAGTTATGTATATCAGGCTATGCGTGTAACCGGTAGCGGTGATCCGAGAGTATCACTAAAGGATACACATGCCGGAAAGCTTATGCAGAGAAAGATTACAACAGGTGCGTCGGCAGGTTACAGCTCATACGGTAACCAAATCGGTCTTGCAACAGGACAGGTTCAGGAAATATATGATGAAGGCTACGTTGCAAAGAGAATGGAAATCGGTGCGGTTATAGGTGCGGCACCAAAGAAGAACGTTATTCGTGAAGTGCCGTCAAAGGGCGACGTTATCATTCTTCTCGGAGGAAGAACAGGTCGTGACGGTATCGGCGG
>ENA-OPDD01000682-OPDD01000682.1-human-gut-metagenome-genome-assembly--contig:-NODE-682-length-24664-cov-3.380105_pt1 | contig 24664 bp, 18 predicted proteins | sample MGYA00241574_ERZ501499 | MGnify/ENA primary metagenome ERZ501499 (study PRJEB25962, sample SAMEA2042576) | human gut metagenome | biome: human gut; feature: human-associated habitat; material: faeces...
TTCCAGACCCTCAAACTCGCCCCTCAAGTTTGTCCCTCAAACCAGCCCCTCAAACCAAACCCTCAAAAACTGGCATTCTAAAAGGGCCAGCCCCTCACGACTGACCCTCAATTAGTTCAGCAAACCCTCAAGAACTTTGATTATCCACTGTTTTTATCAATTGCCTCTTTCACCAGCAATGTCGTATAGTATGTCGCCTTCTCCGGCATTTCTTCTACACCGTGATAGATTTTTTCTTCTTCCATGCCACAATTTTCAATCATCCATGCCTTCTGCCCCTGTTCTTTCAGAACTTTCTTCACATCCGACAATTTTGAAGCTGCCTTCATAAGAATCTTATTTCCCGGAAGCTTCAACGCCTCTTTGATATCATAGTTAGATGGAATAATATGAAGCTGCTCGGATCGGTCTGCAAGGCTGTCTCCCAGTTTGGCTGCAACTGCACAAAATGATGGAACTCCATTAATAATCTCTGCATTGTATCCACACTCTTTTACAATACGCTGGATATAAATATAAGTGGAATAAACCGTTGGATCTCCAAGTGTCAAGTATGCCACATTTTTACCTTCATCCAGTTTCTTTATGATTTCTTCTGATACTTTTTGATAATTCTTTTCTAAAATTTCCCGGTCTTTCGTCATCGGTGAAGACAGTCCCAGACATTCTTTCTGATCCATATCCTTCACAATTCCAGATGCAATTTTATAACTGATTGCATGTTCTTTTCCATCAGCAGGCACTGCGATTACCGGACAATTCTTAATCGTCTCCACTGCCAAGTACGTCATTAACTTAGGATCTCCCGGACCAACACCGACACCATATAATTTCCCACTCATTTTTTATAATTCCTCATTCATATTTTTATTCCCACATAATTCTGTATCCAATCAGGGACACCCTGATTCACAAAAAGGGACGCCGCAAAATGCAATTTGGGACGTAGCATTTTAACATTTTACTACGTCCCCACCCCATTAATTTTTAACTTAATATTCCATCCATGAATGCGATAATTCCTGCTTCGACTTCATTTTTTATCTCTGCGTAATTATGGATTTCGTGACGATATCCGGAATATAGTTTTGTTGTTACTGTATGGCCGGTCTGTATCAACCAGTTACTTACCTGGTAGACGCCTACTCCGTATTCGCCGACTGGATCCTGGTCTCCTGCGATGTTGTAAATTGGCAGGTCGATTGGAACTTTTTCCGCCCACTTGATTCCTTCGATCTGTTCCATCATCTGTATGAAATCATAGATTGAGCGGTTACTTGTCGGTCTTGTAAATGCGTCAAATGGGTCTTCTGCATGATCGCGTTGTACATAAGGGTCTGCGCAGATCCACTCATTTCCGATGCTGACCTCTCCGCACCGCTCGCACATCCAGCCCATCAGTTCTCCTGCAAATTCTGGATTGGATTCCTCGCCATGTCCGGCATCAATTACTTCTTTCAGCTTTTCTCCCACTTCTTTTGCTCCGCGGAAGATTCCGGTTGTACCGCAAATAGTTGCCCCTGTCAGTTCATCTCCATATTTGGAGATGAAATCTCTTGTGATAAAAGAGCCCATGCTGTGACCAAATAAGAAATATGGCAAGTCTGGATATTTTTCACACACGATTCCTTTTAATGTGTGCTCATCTTCCATCATGGTATGCGGCCCTTTGTCTCCCCAATCGCCCCATACCTCATTGACCATCGCAGTTTTTCCATGTCCGACATGGTCGTCTGCTGCCACAATATACCCTGCATCTAAAAATGCAGAAATCATATGTAGATAACGTCTGGAATGTTCGCCGAATCCATGAATCACCTGAACGATTCCCTTCGGCTTACAAGCCGGAACATAAATCCACCCTTGAACCTGATCGCGTCCGTTAAAAGACGCAAATGATACTTCATGCAACATAATGACATACCTCCTTTTATCTGATCCGCACATACATTTTTTATTTTCCGTGCAGTCATACCCCAAGATTTCAGGACTTGCTCATAAGTCCCGTGGAAGCAATCCGAGTCTGTCTGGCATGTCAAATCCGTCTGACAGACTTAGATTTGTTGTTGTTCCCATATAGCATATATCAAATGAAAGTTTCCTTCCACCTGTTCAAGAATGCCTCGGCATTCTCATTCTAATGTTTTTTATTTCATAATTGGCTTTAACGCCTCAGATAATTTATCTTTTTCAGCCTGCGCCTCCGCAAGCTCCTTACCAAGCGTTGTGTAATAAATCTTAATCTTCGGCTCCGTTCCGGAAGGACGAACGATAACTGTCTCGTTGTTCTCCAACTTATAAATAAGTACATTTGCAGCCGGAAGACCTGTCTCTTCTGGTTTCTTATAATCCGTAACCTTCACAACTTTATATCCAGCAATCTCCTCAAGTGGCTTGTCTCTTAATCCCTGCATGATCTCAGACATCCGATCCATACCACTAAGTCCCGGGAACTCAAAGCTGTCGATCTTATTCAAATAACGTCCATACTCGGAATAGATTTCTTCCATTCTCTGCTTCAGAGAACTTCCGATGCTTCTATAATAAGCAGCCATCTCGCAAATCAACATAGATCCGATAATAGCATCTTTATCACGTACATATGGACCAGCCAGATATCCATAGCTCTCCTCAAATCCGAAAATGAAACGGTCAACTTCGCCTGCTGCCTCAAGACCTGCAATCTGATCTCCAATCCACTTAAATCCTGTCAATACACTTCGAAGCTCTACTCCATAATGCTCTGCAACTGCATCTGCAAGTGGTGTTGATACGATAGATTTCACTGCTACCGGATTCTTTGGCATCGTACCTTTCTCTATACGTCCTGCACAAATGTAGTCAAGAAGCAGAACTCCGACTTCATTTCCACTGACGAGTTCGTAAGAACCATCCGGACACTTCATTGCAATACCAACACGGTCTGCATCCGGGTCAGTTGCAAGCATCAAGTCTGCGCCAGTCTCCTTTGCAAGGTTCAGTCCCTTCTCAAGTGCCTCGAAAATCTCCGGGTTCGGATAACTACATGTTGTGAAATATCCATTTGGATACTCCTGCTCAGGAACGATTGTGATGTCTGTAATTCCAATGTCTTTCAATACCTGTGTGACAGGAACAAGTCCTGAACCATTGAGCGGACTATATACAAGCTTCAATCCTGCTGTCTTGCAAAGTCCTGGGCGAACCTGTCTGTCCTCGATTGCATCATAAAGAGCTCTCTTACAATCATCGCCCACAAAACGAATCAGCCCCTCTTCAACGCCCTGTGCAAATGGCATGTATTTTGCACCAGTCAGAACATCTGTCTTCTGAATCTCTTCATAAACAATTGCTGCCGCATCATCTGTCATCTGGCATCCATCCGGACCATATGCTTTATATCCATTATATTTCGCTGGATTATGAGATGCTGTTACCATAACACCTGCATTACAATTATAATAACGTGTTGCAAATGAAAGAGCCGGTACAGGCATCAATGCATCATAGATCCGAACCTTGATTCCATTCGCTGCCAGTACACTTGCCGCATTCTTCGCAAATACATCACTTTTAATACGGCTGTCATAGCTGATTGCTACTGTCTGCGTTCCACCCTGTGTCTTTACCCAGTTCGCCAGCCCTTGCGTAGCCTGACGTACAACATAGATATTCATCCGGTTCGTACCTGCTCCAAGGACACCGCGAAGTCCTGCAGTTCCAAACTTAAGCGCAACTGCAAAACGCTCCTTGATCTCCTCGTCATTTTCTTCGATTCTCGCCAGTTCCGGCTTCAGATCCGCATCCTCCAGATCAGCCTCCATCCAACGTTTGTAATCATCCTGATACATATTCTACCACTCCTGACTCATATTCTTTTTTGCTTCTTTTCATATGTAAGATGCCTACGGCATCAGATAAGTTAAATATACCATATTTCCAGAAAGACATCAATTAAAGACGCTCATTTAGGGACATAGTTTTTAGCAAACTATCCGGGTAATTTTCACTTTTGATTAATGTCCGTAAAGACTTTGACCGTCCATTGGTTGCCTTTACCTCACTATTTTTCCATTCTTCAAATAATCATCTATTTTCCGTCTCAAATACATACAATTCACCCTCATATACTAAGATTACATATTTCGCTGTTTATTCAACGCATTAACAATTTCATAAGCGAATCACATGCATCACACCCCACGCCACATCCCTAGCATAAAATTCAATATTTACGCACAACTAAAAGGCACGCAGATAATTGTGTGATTTTCGTCATGACTGCGAGCATAGCCTGGTTTTCGTAGCTTTGTCCGAGCCTGTCCTTTAGGCGAGTTTGCGTAGAAAACCAGAAATATGCAGCGCAGCAGTCATAGAAAATCATTCATATCTGCGTGCTTTTAGTTGTGCAACTTATATTAAATTTTATCCTAGATGTATCCCATCAATTTCGGCAGCCACAGGCTTAAGTTCGGAATATATGTTACGAGCATCAGTACTATAAAGATTGCCGCAAAGTATACGAGCAACTGTCTGAATACTGTCTCAATCTGTACTTTACCTACTTTAACACCAACAAACAGTGTTGTTCCAACCGGTGGTGTGATTGTTCCGATACACAGGTTGAAGATCATCATGATACCGAAATGGATTGTTGTCATTCCAAGTGCAGTACATACCGGCAGGAAGATCGGTGTGAAGATCAGGCAGGCCGGTGTCATATCCATAAATGTTCCGACGATCAGAAGAATAATATTGATCAGGAACAAGATAACAAACTTGTTGCTGCTTACGGAAAGCAGTGCTGTAGATACCAGTTCCGGAATATTGGTAAATGCCATAACCCATGACATGATGCTGGATACACCGATCAGGAAAATGATGATACCTGTCATTTCAGCACTGTCCAGAAGAATCTTTGGCAGTTCTTTGATCTTGATTGATTTGTATACAAATAATGACAGAAGCAGGCTGTATACTACGGCCACTACGGAACCTTCTGTTGCAGTGAAGATACCAAAGATGATTCCACCGATTACGATTACAATCAGAAGCAGACAAGGCAGAGCCTGAAGGATGATCTTTCCAGCTTCAGATGCTGTAAAACGTTTTTTTGCACGGTAGCCTTTTTTCTTGGCAATCACATATACTACTAGCATACAAGCAAGTCCCCAGAGGATTCCCGGAATGTAACCAGCCATGAAAAGTGCTGCTACGGAAGTTCCTCCGCTGACCAGTGAGTATGTGATCATTACGTTACTTGGCGGGATCAGAAGTCCTGTCGGTGCAGTTGCAATGTTAACTGCTGCTGAGAAGTTCGGGTCATATCCCTCTTCTTTCTCGATTGGTCCGATGATAGATCCCATAGCAGAAGCCGCTGCTGTACCAGATCCGGAAATAGAACCGAATAACATATTTGCAAGGATGTTTGTCTGAGCAAGTGCTCCAGGAGCGCGTCCTGTAATTAATTTTGCAAAGTTAATCAGTCTTACGGCGATACCACCTTTATTCATAATATTTCCTGCAAGAATAAAGAACGGGATAGCAAGCAGGCTGAATACAGAGATACCGGAGAAGATTCTCTGGCATCCGGTCAGTACGGCTACATTCAAATCCATGATTGGAAGAATTGCACATACGGAAGATACACCAAGTGCTACTGCGATCGGCACACCGGCAATCAGCATGATAATCAAGAGAACTAAAATAATCAGTCCGGATACAAGTGCAGTGTTCATAATTATTTCTCCCCCTCTTCTTTTCTTTCGTAACCTTTACACAGATCAACTACATTTAAAATTCCATAAATCGCAATCAGGATTCCGGAAATCGGAACGACTGCATATACCTGTCCCATCATAACTCCAAGGGAAGCTGTCTTCTGAGTCATAGTCAGTCCCATAATGTTAAATCCGCCATAGATCAGTACGATGGCTGCAAATGCAACGACAAGGACTTCCAGCACGATTTCCAACACTTTTCTCTGTGCAGGTGCCAGCTTGTCTACGACAAATGTCATTCTCATGTGGTCACGTTTTCCGAATACATAAGCTGTTGCAAACATGGCCATCCATGCAAATGAATATGTCAGAAGCTCTTCGGAAATGGTACTCGGGTTATTAAATATGAATCTTGTGATAATCTGATAGCTTCCTACAACTACCATTAATGCAAAGAGGAATATACAAATGGTTCCAACAATTTTATCTAACCATTTTCTGATTGTATGTAATGTTTCCATTTATTTTCCCTCCCCTTCGTATTGTTTGTTATATTTCTGAATATGCTCATACAGATCCTTGATATTCGGATTGTCTTCCAGCATTTCTTTCTGTACGTTCTTTACTTTATCTTTGAAAAGACTGATGTCCGGATAAAGAAATTGAACGCCCATATCTTCTTCTGCTGTCTTCTTAGCGGCCTCTACATCTGTCTCCCAATCTTTGAGCTCTGTCTCTGTAGAAAGTCTTGCAGCTTCCTCAAATACTTCTCTGTCTTCCTCGCTCATGTCATTGAGGAGCTTGTAGTTTGCAATCAGAACATCCGGAATCATCTGATGCATCGTGTAGCTGTAATATTTTGCAACCTCACCGTGCTTATTATCTGTCAGAGCAAGCTCATTGTTCTCTGCTCCGTCAATAACTCCCTGCTGAATTGCTGTATATACCTCTCCAAATGACATCGGAGATGCAGCTGCGCCAAATGCATTACACATCTTGATACTTGCCGGGCTCTGCTGTACACGCATCTTCAGACCTTTCAGGTCATCTGGTGTATTGATTGCTTTCTTTGCATAGAAGTTTCTTGTACCTACGTTGTACCATGTTACAACCTGAAGTCCTGTATCCTCTGTAGATGCATAAATTTTATTCATGTAATCTGTATCATTCATAGCTGCAAAATAAGCGTCCTCAGATGTAAACAGATACGGCATACTGAATACTTCATATACATCGGCAAATATTTCAAGGTTCGGTGTTCCGGCAATCGTAAAGTCAATCGCACCAGTCTGAGTCAGCTCAATTGCTTTTGTCTGTCCACCAAGAAGCTCATTTGGATAAAGCTGAACTTCATACTTGTCACCGAGTTTCTCCTCGACATACTTTTTAAATGTCTCCATACCCTTGTACTCAGGGTGTTCCTCAGACTGTGAAAGAGCCACACGGATAATACGCTTCTTTGAAGAGGAATCCGATTTGCTTCCACATCCCGTTATCAGCATTCCTGCCATGCATACACAGACAGCTGCACTGACAATTCGTTTCCATTTCATCATCTTTGGAGTCTCCTTTCGATACCATGCTTTTCTGGTTAACTGTTATATTTTTTCAGCCTCTCACCCCTTCATTGTGTAAGGGCTTACATTCTGTTATCAAGTATATGTCAAAATCTTGACGAAATCAAGGGCGTTTTTATTGACTTTTCCGACAAATTATTGTATCGATTTTTGTACAATATCCACAAGTTCTTGGCTGTTTTCATTTTCCTTTATAGTTTTAGAAGTTTTAATTTTTATTTGTGTAAGCGTTTACATCTTTTCGTAACATATAAACTGAATTTTCAAACTTTTAGTACAGATTTCAAACTAAAAAAGGTCCACCGGACCTTTTTGTCGTATGCTTGGCAACAAAAGGCAGTTTCGGTAAGTCTGCCCTATTTGGCTGACTTTTACGAAACTGCCTTTCATACTTAGAACTTTGTAAATATGTGAAATTATCAAAGTACTATATCATTCTCTATTTTTATGTCTTTTTATTCTTACAACTTACATACGTTGACCGGCTTGCCGTCAAGATAAGCAGTCACGTTATCGAATACAATCTTTGCTCTTCTTACCATAGACTCCTCGGAGATAAATGCCTGATGAGGTGTCAATAATGTATTCTTAGCCTGAAGCAATGGATAATCTGCCGGAATCGGCGGCTCCATATCAAATACGTCAACGCATGCATATCCAAGCTTGCCATCATTCAGCGCTTTCGCAAGTGCCTCGTTGTCTACGATCGGTCCTCTTGCACAGTTGATGAAGATTGTGTTCTCATTCATAAGTGCAATCTTATCTGCTGACAGGAATCCTCTCGTCTCTGCATTCAGTGGAAGGTTCAGTGATACGATATCACTTGTTGATAATACTTCCTCTAATGATTTATACTCGATTCCAAGTGCTTTTGCTTCCTCAGACTCACTTCTGTTGTAAGCGATAACTTTAGCGCCAAATGCCTGGAATAATTTTGCTGCCATGAGTCCGATCTGTCCAAGTCCGATAATTCCGACCGTTCTTCCGCAGATTTCTTTTCCGCCAAGGCCTGCACTTGTTCCACCATTTCTTACAAGTCCGTCAGCTTTTACTACATGTCTTAATGCGTCAATCGCCATACCAATGATAAGCTCGGCAACTGTCTGGTTTGAGTACCCTGCTGCATTACAGATCATAATATTTTTCTCTTTACACTTGTCTGTTCCGATGTGGTCAATTCCTGTAAATGCTACAGATAACATCTTCAGTGCGTCCGCTTTCTCTACAACCTCTGTCGGATACGGATTGTTAGCAATCATAACAATGTCGCAGCCTTCACTTCTCTTGGCAAGTTCTGCCGGATCTGTTGTTTTGGTATCATAATATACGAATTCATGTCCCTTTTCTGTAATCGGTGCTGATAACTCATCAATAACTTCTTTTGATACTCCAATTGGTTCTAATAATGCGATTTTCATTTTTTTCACGCTCCCTTTCTGTCTGTATTTTATAAATATTATAACCTCATGTCAATACATGGATATACTAAAACTTAAATACATTTTTATCTAATTTTTTCAGGCTTTCTGTAAATCCACTCATAACGAAGCATAATTTTTACTTTCCGGTTCTTGCCATCTCTCAACACTTCAGCTTCAATTTGAAATAATTATGTCCGATTGCCGTAAGCCAGTCTGCTATGTGGCTCATAAATCTCTCCTCTCACACCGGTATCTGTGCCGGTGTTATTCCTGTTCTTTTACATTAAAGCCCTGTTTTTTTATACTTGTAAAGTACCTGAAGTAATTTTTCACCATCTACAGGTTTTGTCAGATGTTCATTCATACCTGCTTCTTTTGTCTTTCTCATGTCTTCTACAAATGCATTTGCTGTCATGGCAATGATTGGGATACTTTTTGCATCAGCACGGTCAAGACTTCGAATCGTCTTTGTTGCCTCAATTCCATCCATATTCGGCATCATAATATCCATAAGGATTACTTCGAGTTCGCCCTCCCGGCTGTTTTTAAATGCTTCTACTGCCTGAAGTCCATCTCTTGCGACCTCTACGACTGCCTTATCTTCCTCCAGCATAAACTGGGCGATCTCCAGATTCAGGTCATTATCCTCTACGACCAGGATCTTCATTCCACTAATGTCTGGTTTCTGTTCCTCTATGGTCTTTGGCACATTTTCACTGCGATTAATCGCAAATGGCAATGTTACAGTAAATGTGGTTCCTTCTCCTTCTTTACTCTCGACATCAATAGAGCCTGTCATTTCCCGGACAATTCTCTGGACAATGGACATTCCAAGTCCGGTTCCCTGATACTTTGTTCTGGCTTCTCCCGTTCCTTGTACGAACGGCTGGAATAATTTATCTTCTATGAAAGATTCACTCATACCGATTCCATTGTCTGCGACCTTGAACTCAAACATAGCAGTCTTATCGTTCTGCATAATTTCGTTTACAGTCAGATGTATCTCTCCACCCTTTTTATTATATTTGACCGCATTACTGAGCAGGTTCAGAAGTATTCTTCTCATATGTAACGGGCTTCCGATCAGCTCATTATGGCATATTCCCGTCATATCCCAAAAAACCGTCAATCCTTTTTCTTCTGCCTGAGTCTCCATAATGGTCTGAAGTTCTTTCATCTCCTTTTCCAGTTCAAATGGAATCTGTTCTAACTGAATCTTACCACTCTCCAGTTTGCTCATATCCAGCACATCATTAAGGAGGTCCAACAGGTGTCCGGAGGCTTTTTGAATTTTATCCAGGCATTCATCTACCTTATTCTGGTCGGAACAATTCTTTTTGATAACCTCGGCCATTCCCATTATGCCATTGATCGGCGTCCGTATATCGTGGGTCATATGTGACAGAAAGTCGCTCTTCGCCTGATTTGCCCGCATGACTTCCTGGCTGGATTTTTCTAATTCTGACTGATATTCCAGAAGCGTCGCAATGTAATGCTGCTTCCTAGAATAGTCTGCTTTTAGTATGCTCAGAAGAAACATAACAAATAACCATGTGATCAGATATGCTACATAAAAGACTTTATTCTGCTCTATAACATAACTAAGGGAACGATTTCTTGAATAGTTCACGATCCATTTATTTTCCAGTCTTGCAAGCGTTCCCTGATTCGCATAATACTTAAGGATCGTATTCATCTGGTCTCTTAATTCTTCTTTGTCTTCCCACACGCCAAATGTCAGGAAGCTGTTCATGATCGTAAGGCTTGGTACAACACTCAGATTTTCTTTCTCGATAATCTTCTCTGCAACAGCCTCATGGCAGATTCCATAATCCACCTCACCATTTTCGACTGCTTTCAAAATCTCTGAATTCGTGTTGTACTCCACATACTCGCACTGCAGATCAAACATTGTCATAATTACAGATCTTGCCATCACTGCAACTTTCTTGTTCGCAAGAGCACCGATACTCTCAATCTTATTCTTTCCATATATATTAAGCTGGTCTGTTGTCACCGGAACTGTCTTTAATACATGCTGCATATTTGAAAATGTCTCCAGACCGAGAATTGCATCTGCTTTTCCCTCCTCCAGATTCTGCCGGCACGTCATCCAGTCACCACACTCGAATTCCAGCCGCATTCCAAGCTGATTAGCAACCATCGTGATCAACTCCACGTTAAGACCAGATAAATTCCCGTCCGCATCATAAAATGACATTGGGCAAAACCCATCATCAACCGCCACGCGGAGTACCGGAGCACTCTCATCTGTCACTTCCTGCCTGGCTTCTACGACTGGCTCTTTCGCAAATACGCCGATCTGAATCGCGGTAAAGAAAAGCGGAATACAGATTCCAACAATAATTGCAATCATTATCAGCATATTCATCTGTCTGTTCCTTATCATTTTCCCCTCTGTCATAGTTATATCCTCACACCCTATAATTATCTCGAATTATCTCTAATCTATCATTACCACCATTGCTGCGATATGGATTGCAGAAATATGCAGAAAAATATGTTATAATATCATATATAGTATATCACTTTTTAGCATAACTGTCAGCTCCAAGTTAATCAATAGTGAAAAATCTATCCCAAAAGTGAATATAAATAATTCAAGAATATCATCAGTATTTCTTACAACATTTAATTTCATCAAATTTTTAAATAACAGGTGCATTTTCTCCGAAAATATGGTTCAATAAAATAACACATTTTTTTATTATTGCCAGGAGAAAACTGGCATTTGGAGGTTTTCATGACAAAAGAAGATATTAAATATCAGGCATATATCCAGATATTAAAAGAAGAATTAATACCGGCTATGGGGTGTACCGAGCCAATTGCTCTGGCTTACGCTGCTGCCAAAGCCCGTGAAGTGCTGGGCTGCATACCGGAGCGCGTACATATCGGAGCAAGCGGAAGCATTATTAAAAATGTAAAAAGTGTAATCGTTCCGAACACGAATCATTTAAAAGGAATCCCGGCCGCTGCTACAGCCGGAATCATTGCCGGAGATGCTTCTAAAGAACTGGAAGTTATCTCTGATGTAACAGAAGCACAGACAAAAGAAATGGCAAAGTATCTCGAAGAAACTGAGATTACCGTCGAGCATATTGATAACGGCTGTATCTTCGACATCATCGTTGAAGTATTTGCCGGAAAGGATTCTGCTAAAGTCCGTATTGCCAACTATCATACAAACATTGTAAGAATTGAAAAAAATGGAAAAATCCTTCACTATGTACCAGTTGAAGGTGCAAGCGAAGAAGGACTGACTGACCGTACTCTTTTGGATGTAAAGTCTATCTGGGATTTTATTAATATGGCTGACATCGACGATATCCGTGAAGTCCTGTCCCGTCAGATTGAGTATAACAGCGCAATCGCCGATGAAGGACTCGCCGGAAATTACGGTGCAAATATTGGAACTGTACTTCTTAATACTTACGGCAACGACGTCCGCACACGCGCAAAAGCTCGCGCTGCTGCTGGATCTGATGCGCGAATGAATGGCTGTGAGCTTCCGGTCGTTATCAACTCCGGAAGTGGAAATCAGGGAATGACCTGTTCTCTCCCTGTTCTGGAATATGCAAAAGAGCTACATGTTAGCGAAGATAAGACTTACCGCGCACTGGCACTTTCCAATCTGATCGCAATCCACCAGAAAACCGGAATCGGGCGCCTCTCTGCTTACTGCGGAGCTGTCAGCGCCGGAGCCGCTGCCGGAGCCGGGATTGCATACTTGTGCGGCGGTGGATATGAAGAAGTGATCCATACTGTTGTCAACGCACTCGCGATCGTATCCGGTATGGTCTGCGACGGAGCAAAAGCTTCCTGTGCAGCCAAAATCGCAGCTTCCGTAGATGCTGGAATACTTGGTTACAATATGTACCTGCAGGGGCAGCAGTTCTACGCCGGTGATGGCATCATCACAAAAGGAATCGAGGGAACCATTGATAATGTAGGACGTCTCGGAAAAGACGGCATGAAAGAGACAAATGAAGAAATCATTCGGATTATGATCAATGATTAATAAATGGGATTCATCTCAGGTAAAGATTTCAATTGACGAATAGACATGGAAGTAATATCATCAAAAGCGCAGGAAAACTGTTTCATTTATATGAGCGGATATCCTGCGCTGTTTAGTTTTACACCAGGGAGAGATATTATGACACAGGATATGACGAAGGGTAAGATTATGCCCATGCTTATTAGATTTACAATTCCACTTGTACTGGGAAATCTGTTCCAGCTTACTTACAACGCCGTAGACAGCATTATTGTGGGACATTTTATCGGAAAAGAGGCACTGGCTGCGGTCGGTATCTGCAATCCGGTCACGACATTGGTCATTCTGTTTCTGAATGGTCTGTGCATGGGCGCGAGTATTCTGATCGGCACGTATTACGGGGCGAAAGATTACGATACTCTCTCACGCCAGATCAGTACGACTATGATTTCAGGATCTGTATTTTCTGTAATTCTAACCATTCTCAGTATTGGAATTGCGAAATCACTTCTCAGATTGCTACAGGTAGACGCATCTATTTTGGATATGACGACTTCTTACCTTCGCATCATATTTGTAGGACTTATGTTTACATTTTTATATAATTTTTTCTCCAGTACATTAAGAGCCCTCGGAGACAGTAATTCACCACTGTATTTTTTGATCATAAGTGCGATTCTTAATGTTTTCGGAGATTTGTTTTTTATCATTGTACTGAAAGCAGGAAGTAATGGCTGCGCTGTTTCCACTGTTATCAGTGAGGCACTGTGTTGTATTTTCTGTATGATCTATGTGCAGAAAAAAGTACCACTCCTTCAATTAGGAAAGAAATGGCTCATTTTCGATCGTTCCCTGTTAAAGCGTACAATTGCATACGGCTGGGCATCTGCAATGCAACAGGCAACTGTACAGCTCGGAAAAATCGGTGTTCAGGCAATTGTTAATACTATGGGTGTGTCTGTTGCCGCTGCATTTACCGCGGTCAACCGGATTGATGACTTTGCCTATACCCCGGAGCAGAATATAGCCCACGCCATGACAGCACTTATGGCGCAGAATAAGGGGGCGAAAAGAAATGACCGGATGCGTGAAGGCTTCCGATGTGGACTGGTACTGGAGACCATTTACGGCATCCTCATTTTTATTGTCTGTTTTGTTTTCGCAAGACATCTGATGATGCTCTTTGTGAAAGATGAGGAAGTTATCGGGCACGGTGTTACTTATCTGCACCTGATTTCCATAATGTATATCTTGCCGGCTATCACCAATGGACTTCAGGGATTCTTCCGTGGAATCGGTGATTTGAAGATTACCCTGATCAGCAGTTTTGTCAATATGGGACTTCGGGTTCTTGTTGCCGCACCGCTCGTTCTTGTATGTGGATTTGGAATTGAAGCACTGCCATTCTCCTACCTGGCAGGCTGGATTGGAATGCTGGTAGCAGAATTACCACTGTTGATACATACTTACAGAGAATCAAAAATCACCGGCTAATATTTTAGGCTATGCAAGCACTGCTTTCTCATTAGCAAATCAGGAAGGACTTCTAGTATAGAATATTTTTGCGACCGACATTCATGCCGGTCGCATTTTTATATTAGCAAATTTACATCTGCTGTATACTATTTTCTTTTCTTAGCAACTACTGTAATACCTGCCATTCCTGCACAGGAAACTACAAAGAGTGCAGCCCAGAGTAATACATTGTTTGTATCTCCTGTCTTAACTGTATTCACATTTGCTGCAGTCTTAGTTGCTGATGTAATCTTTCCATTATTTCCAGAATCACCACTATTACCTGTGTTACCATTGTTTCCGGAGTTACTATTATTGCCAGTATTTCCGTTGCCGGAACCGTTATTTCCGTTATCCCCGTTATCGCCATTATCGGAACCGTTATTTCCGTTATCCCCGTTATCGCCATTATCGGAACCATTATTTCCGTTATCTGTTGTTGTAAATTTCTCTAATGGAGGCAGTACATTAATTCCAGCTTTCCAGTACAAATCGGCTAACGGATCATTCTCAGCACCGCTGATCATTGTTCCGTCTTCAATATGAGTGCTTGAACTGATAACTTTTACATTTCCATCAATAGCTTTTCCAGCCTCTGCTTTTTTCGATGTATTAGCTGTTGCTCCCTGAAGGAATACATTTTTCGTTGCAATTGTTCCTTTTCCGGATACAGCATTTCCACCATTTCCCCAGAGAACATCTCCACCGATTGCAACTAACTTTCCATCTCCTGTAATCTGGCTGCCTTCTGTAATGTCAATGGCTGTTCCACCGTCTGTATAAAGCAAAGTCTTTCCGCTTCCGCCGTAAGCTACAAGTGTTGTGTCCTTATCTGCCAGAGTTAATGTTCCATTTACACGGAGTGCCGTCTGTCCGATATCGCTTCCGCCATCATCACCTAATATAGCTACCGTACCCTTTACGGTTACATTTCCATTTGCCACTGCAACCGGCTCAGAAGTTGTACGGTCTGTCAGATCTCCGTTTGCAAGATAATTTGCGTGAGAGTAAATTGCTGCATTTTCCAAAGCAGCACCGTCTGCAAGACGAAGTTGTCCACACAGAGACGCTCCTGTTGTAAATTCGTTGTTGAAAGAATCATAGTTCATAGAAAATGTTCCTCCGCTCTGTACATCGATAATTCCCTGTACAACAGAATCAGAAAGCGTCAGTTTACCACCATTTTCTACAATAATATGTACACTGCTGAGTACTTCCATATTTGTCAGTGTCAGATTGCAGCCACTCGGAATATAAAGTGTCTGAGGAATATTTCCAGCTACGACCTGCTTCCACGGAATGTCATACCCCAGATATCCGTAAGTTCCGCTCTCGTGGGAACCGAACCATGCTTCCAAATACGCTGGCACACGGACGCTCTCTTCCTCACCGTTTACATTACTTCCAAATTTACTGATTGCCCATGGTTCCATAATATCCCATGCATAGAGTCCATTTCCATAATCTTTAAAATTCTCTTTCTTCATCTGGTCTGCAAGCGTTTCCTCGCCGCTGTAAATTCTGAATGGCAGTGTGTTGCTGACTGCGCTACGTCCCTGCTGATCCTCAATAGACACGGAAACCAGATAACTTCCAGGATCTTTTGGCGTACCGCTAAGTGTCAGATCACTGCTGATCGTCATATATACGCCCTGCATACCGCTGTCACTGTCTGCAGATGTTCCTTTTTCTGTGTCCGGAACGATGCTAACACTGCATTTGCTTCCATTCAATTTAATCTTAGCCATATTATCCAGCTCTTCCCAATCCTTGTCAGCAACGTCTTTTCCTTTTTCTACCAGTGCGCCGTATACTTTCACTGCACTGTTCTTATTGCTTGAGGAACCGCCGACACTGGCGCTGGACACTCCATCATAATCTTTCTGTCCTACGATTGCCGCCTCAAATTCTCCTTCGATTTTTACATGAAGCTCGTATGGATCTCCCTTGCCATCATCTTCTACAAGAGAAGCGTTTCCATTTGTATCAATGACAAGCTTAAATGTCAGATCATCATATCCATTTGCAGAAATTGCAACTACATCTCCGCTCTTCAATGCTGGAATTTCAGGATTAGCGACAAAGTCTTTTGTTGCAAAGATAAGTTTATTGTTATCTGTATCTTTTTTGTATGCTCCACCTGCTGACAAGCTATAGGACCTCTCTTCCCATGCTGTAGTATTTACCTTCACATCTGTAATTTTTCCTACATAACCATCTGCATTTTTGAATTCAAGTTCCCAGTTATTCCCAAAGTAATCTGTTCCAATGCTGACCTGGCTTAATTCAATTACACCATTCTGTACCGGTGTTTTCTCCTTAAATGCCGCGGATACTGTGACATTTTCTGCCGGCATTGTAAATGTATAAGTTTCTCCAAAACCGGTCACGTCAACATTTTTATTGTTCTCAGTTGTTACTGTCACTGCATCAATCTCGTAGTTTTCAGCCGGTGTTGCTGTTACAGTCACTGTATCTCCTGCTTTCAGGTCTTTATCTTTATCCAGTGCTACTGTACCGTTAGAAGCTTTCTTTGCCATCGCTGTGTATGTAGCCTCTGTATTTCCGCCAGTTGTATCTTTCTTTACAGTTGCTGTGTACACATACGGATATGTTGAAGTATCTTTCGTCACTTCTAAGTTTAAGTCTTGATACCCCTCTGCTGTTATTTTAATGGTCGCTGGATAAGAAGGGTTGGTAAGTTTTAACGCGGTATAGCTTCCATATACTCCCATAGCACTTCCTACTTCCCATAGATTTCCACTGCTTCCCCAGCCAAGCGTACCTTTTGTATATTCTATCTCATTTACTGTGACGCTGCTGATCTTATTCATCCAGTCTGTATCTTCAAATTCCAAAGCCATATACTCTGGCATAAAGCCAGTTACCGTACATGATTTTACTTCCGTCGGTGCTGCTTTCCCCTCTGCTGCCATTACAGGAGTAACTGTCATGGACAGTAAAAGTAACACTGACAGAAACAGTGATGCAATTCTTTTCCAATTCTTTTTCATTTGTCTCTCCTTCATTATTTTCTGAATTTTGTTGATAATTTTTTTCGTTTTAATCACACAAAATATATTGCCGTAATCCTCCTTTCATGCTATATTAATCAAAGCTTTGTTAGTAGATTCTAACTACAATACAAAATGCTACCAATAATTCCCATAACTGTCAATTTTATATTTATTTATTGATAATTATTCTTAATTAAACATATATATTTCTTTGTTTATTTTATGATTTACATTGTAACAATATTATTTCGTTTTATTTTACTCTAAGGAGACGTGACATGAAAAAGTGCATACCTGTGTTACTTATGCTTACAATATTAATATGCGGATGTTCCAAGCAGGCTCAGGAATCAACATCTGAGCCGGTTTCAGATACATTTTTCGCCATGGATACGACTATGGATTTTCGTATTTACGGTGATAAAAGTCTTTTACAGGACGCGCAGAATGTTATCACAGATCTGGAAAAGAAAGTGTCTGTCACAGATTCTGACAGTGAGATTTATAAAATCAATGAAAATGGTTCCGGAATTCTAAGCGGTGAAGCTGACACTCTGATGAAAAATGCTCTTGAAATGTGCCGGCGTACCAACGGTGTTCTGGATATTTCCATCTACCCAATCGTAAAAGCATGGGGATTTACAACCGGAAGCTATCAGGTTCCTGACGAGGAGACAATTCAGACGCTTCTGACTAAAGTAGATTACACACAGATTCAATATGACGAAGCATCTGGAAATGTCACAATTTCGGAAGGTATGACCATTGATCTTGGCAGTATTGCCAAGGGCTATGCAGGTGAACTTGCAGCCCGGACATTGCGCGACAAAGGTGTCACTTCCGCGCTTCTGAACCTTGGCGGAAATGTACAGACGATCGGTTCTAAGCCGGACGGATCAGCCTGGATCATCGGCATCAAGGACCCGAAAAATCCAGACACTGCCATGATGGGACTGTCCGTCACCGACCAGGCCATTGTGACCTCCGGCGGTTACGAGCGTTATTTTGAACAGGACGGGCATACTTACTGGCATATTATGGATCCTGCTACCGGACACCCTGCCAAGAGCGGGCTTCTGTCCGTCACAGTCGTAGGGGACAAAGGAGGAATTTGCGATGCCCTCTCCACTTCGCTATTTGTTATGGGTCTGGATAAAGCGTATGACCTCTGGGCAGAAAGTGATGACTTCGAAGCCGTGTTCGTAGCAACCGATGGAACTGTTTACATCACAGATGGATTAAAGGATAAATTTTCATTGGCGCAAGGATATGAAGATACATCTGTAAAGATTCTGACGCGTTAAAAATATATCAACATTGCTATAGTAAAGCAACCTGTTTTCAAGTAAAATATCTCATGATTTTGTCATACCTGTTCCCTGTGAGCAGGTATTTTTTTGTATAATCTTACATTTTTTTATTCTTTCAATAAGATTAAATTGTAATTCTGGTTTTAACGTGACATAATAGAAAGGTAGTGTTAAGAAAATTTAAAAAGAAAGTTAAGTGTATGTAAATAACTGACGACAAAGGAGAAATTATGGGAATATTTTCTATGGTATTGTCATTGTTAAGCGGAGTTGCTTTATTCCTGTTCGGTATGTCTTTGATGGGGGATGGACTCAAACTGGTTGCCGGTAATAAACTGGAAGCATTTCTCTACAAAATGACCAATACGCCACTGAAGGGAGTCGCACTTGGTACAGTCGTTACAAGCGTTATCCAGTCTTCCGGAGCAACGACTGTCATGGTTATCGGTTTTGTTAACTCCGGTATGATGAAGCTTCGCCAGGCCATCGGTATCATCATGGGAGCCAACATCGGAACCAGTATTACCGGTTGGATCTTATGTCTTTCTTATATAGAAGGATCTAACGGAATTGCAAGTATCCTGTCATCTGCCACAATCGCTGCGGTTGTAGCAGTTATCGGTATTATTCTTAGAATGGCGAGCAAAAGAACCGTCCACCGGAATATCGGGGACATCATGCTTGGATTTGCGATCCTCATGACCGGTATGCAGACCATGAGCGGAGCCGTCGCACCGCTTCGAGAAAGCAAAGTATTTATGGATCTGTTAACAACATTTTCAAACCCAGTCATTGGTATCCTGGTAGGTATTGTATTTACCGCCGTCCTGCAGAGTGCCTCAGCAACAGTCGGTGTATTGCAGGCTTTATCTGTAACAGGACTGCTTACATTTTCCAGTGCATTTCCGATTATCCTCGGTATCGGTGTCGGAGCTTCCTGCCCGGTTCTGATTTCCGCAATCGGAGCGAATAAAAATGGTAAAAGAACTGCTCTTGTATACTTGCTGAATGATACCTTTGGAATGTTGCTTTGGTCAATCGGATTCTATATCATCAATGCATTTGTACATTTTTCATTCCTGAATACGATTATGACGCCAGTGTCCATCGCACTTTTAAATACGGTTTTCCGTCTTGTAACAGTCTGTATTTTGTTTCCATTTATCCCAAAACTGGAGCAGCTTGTATGCTGGTTCGTTAAAGACAGTGCGGAAGAACTGGAAGATGAAGCAGACTTTGATCTTCTTGAGGAGCGTCTTCTTGACTACCCTGCACTTGCACTCGGACAGTGTCACCGTGCTATGAGCGGTATGGCAAGAAAACTTCGTAAAAATGTAAACCGCGCCATGAACCTTTTGAATGATTTCCAACTTGGCAAGTTCGATAAGGTACAGAGAAAAGAAGACCTGATCGACCGCTATGAATCCCGTCTGGGTGACTATCTGATTAAGCTTACCAAGCATCCGATGAATTCTGTTCAGACAAGACAGGTTTCTCTTTATCTACATATGATTAATGACTTCGAACAGATTGGAGACCATGCTGCATGCATCGCCCATATGTCTAATGAGATGAATGAGAACAAAACACAATTTTCCGAAGAAGCATGGGATGAACTGAATGTTGTTATGGAAGCTGTCCGCGAGGAGATTAATACAACTTGCAAAGCGTTTTTGGAAAATGATAAAGAACTCTCCCAGAGAGTTGCGCCACTTGGAATGGTCATTACAACTTTGTGCGATGAACTCAAGATCCGCCACGTTGAACGCATGAGCAACGGAGCCTGTGGCCTGGAAGAAGGGACGGTATATTCGGATATCCTGAACAGCTTCACACGTATCTCTGCCCACTGCGCAAGCGCAATGGTAGCACTGTCAAAGAACAGCGAAGAGCCTGTGGATATCCACATTCACAACTCAAGAGTATATCCTTCCGACACGAAAGAATATAAGACCTATCTGGCAGAATATAGTCAGAAATATGAACTCATAAAAATTGAGGAACATATTCGAAGCATGGAACCGGAAGAAGTTGAATAAATAATATCAAAAAAGTACGTGCAAAAGGAAGGTTCTTCTGCTATAGCAGAAGAAATCCTTCCTTTTTTAATATCCAATGTCAGGGATCAAGAGCTCCCTACTATGATACCCACGGATTGTTCGCAAGCGTACTCCCACAATCCTATAATCTCTCCATCAAGGCATCATAAATTTCCTTTGCAACCGCCAGCTTATAAGCAAGTCTTGTAGGCTGTGGCTGCAATTCAAAATAATAAGACATAACCTCTCCATTAAGTTCAATTGCAAAATATACCTGCCCCGGCACAGATGCTTCCAGATTCGCCGGATCTACATTCCCCATTGTTCCGGTCACACCGATTCCGATATTGGCCTTATACGCTTTTGTACAGGCCTTCGCCATTGCTTCTGCGGTCTCTTTCGAATATACCGTATACTTCTCCAGAATCTCGGCAGGAACGCCCTGCATGATTTTTGCTTCGTTGCAATAGGTGACAAAAGCTCCTTTTAACACTGCCGATGAGCCTTCGGTATCCGTAATCAGTGACGCAATCTGCCCTGAAGTCGCAGATTCCATTGTTGTAATCGTCATATCCCGCTCAATCAAGAGCTTCGTCAGTTTTTTGTAATCATTTCTAATGTCTGATTCTTTATATATTTTTTTCATTATATTCATTCTGACTTTTTATTCCTTCCTGATAATAGTTGCATTTATCTTGCTAGCATTAATTGTATATTCATTGATTTCATAACAAAGTTAGCCAACCTGCCACAGAAGTTCCGTCTGGTAGATGATCCGGTTATTCTTCGACATGGATTTTCCCTCATTTAAGAAATCTGTTTTTTGCAGGTTCCTTTTTTAGTACATTCCCTTATAAAAAGCCGCTCCTGCTATAACCAGTACAAACACGGCTCCAAGTCCAAACAACAATTATCTTAACATTCCCCAAATACACTCCAGTAATGTTAGTGCAAGGATAATGTTAATAACACGGAAATGCCGCAGATAAAACTTCTGAATCAGTACGCCCAAGCCAATCCAAGTACAGGTTGCGATCGTTCCGATTGTTGCAATAACCAGCTCAAAAAACAGCAAAGCCGGAAAAGAGGACATATATCCTACAACATAACCCGTTAGTGCGGTAACTCCGAACATATAGATCTTCACATTGACAAATTGCAGCATGAAGCCTTTCAGAAACGATGCCGATTGCTCTGCGTTTTCTGTTGACGGCTTACTGAAAGCAATATGAATCGCAAGCCACAGGATATAGGCTGCTCCGATGTACTTCATCACTTCCATTACATTTGGAAGCAAAGAATTAACCCCATATACGAAAATTGCGCATAAGATTTGTACTACATAGTAGCCTGCAAAAATTCCAAAAAACAGCGGCTTTCCTTTTTTATATCCATAGTTTGTTACGGTATTTAATGCCAGAATATTTCCCGGTCCCGGAGTAAAGGCATTTATAACGCAATAAATCAGAAAATTGCTCAGTACCGCCATAGGCATAATCATCAACCACCTTTCTGCTGTTATTATATCAGCAAACAGCGGTACATACATAACACCTATTTTATATGATTATCCATAGCCTATGACTATGGATTGGCTGGAGCATATTTCCGTAATTCTTCCAGATAGCTTTTTCCAAGTTCACTTAATTCCTGATTTTCATTCAGCACATATCCAATATGCATTGTTTCATTTTCTGCAAGCGGAACGGAGATGATATTTTCTCCGTTCAAATATTTCGGGAAAATGCCACTTGAAATAGTATAGGCATTCAGTCCGAGCATGAAGTTGACAATAGCCCCTCTGTCATTGACCCGAATTTCCTTATCCACCGGGATGGAGCTGAATAGTTCCTCTGAAAAATAGACAGATTCATACTCTCCCTGTACAAAGTTTAGCCGCGGATAAGGTGCAAGGTCATGGACGGAAACTACTTTTTTCGATGCCAATGGGTGATCTTTTTGCAAAAAAACATGAGGCTTTGCTGAAAATAGCTCGGTAAACACCAGATGGTTTTCCTCTATCACTTTCCGCATGACGACTTCGTTTTCATGCGATAAATAAAGGATGCCTAAATCACAGACACGATTTTTCACATCATCCAATATCTGATGTGTTCCGGTTTCATTATAATAAAAAGCGTATCGTTCTTGTCCAAAACGCTTAACTAACTCCACAAAAGCGTTTTCCGTAAAAGTATAGTGCTGAGAAGATACTCCAAATGTCACTTTTCCCGGAAGATTTGTAACATACCGATCCTCCAGCAGTTCCATCTGCTGTATTACCTGACGAGCATAACCGAGAAATTCAGCACCATCTTTTGTCAGAGTAATTCCGGTTCTACTGCGGAGAAAAATAGTGATACCAGCCTCTTTTTCCGTTTCTTTGATGGAATTGGACAGACTTGGCTGTGATATAAAAAGCAGTTTTGCCGCTTCGGTAATAGAGCCAACTTCTGCTACCTTCAAAATATATTTTAATTGTTGAACCGTCATTTCTTTATCCTTTTTATTCTTCCAACTTCCCGATTTATCTCATAGTACCATTATCAGCGTACCTGCACCGATCAGTACAATTCATATAATCAGCATAAACGTAAAGCTCATGCTGTTAAGCTTTCGATCTTGATTTGGCTGTGAACTCTGAGATAACAACTTTGATGACCTCTACTGTCGATGCCATCTCTTCATTGATCTTGAATTCACGACCCGTCTGATTTTTCATAAAGAGCGAAAGGCCTCGTATTTTCTCCTGCACATCCTCTGTTAATTCTGCACGTCCATGCCCAATCACAGATGCAAATGATGCTCCGTATTTGCAAGCTACATCTCCGCCGGATATAAGCTCAACATCACTTTCTACCTCAATGCACACATTTGGATTACTTCTGATCAGATCCAGCTTATGCCCTTCTTTTGCGCAGTGCATGTAGAAAATCAGAATACCCTCTGTATATTCGTATCCGTAGTGAAGTGGAACAATGTAGGGATAATCAGCATCAAACAAAGCAAGATGCAGGACTTTCGCTTTTTCAATAATCTGCAGAATTTCAATAATATTTGTTACTTCTCGATCTTTTCTTCTCATAGATAAATACCTAAAGAATCGTACACGATTCCTCCTTTTTTAAATTTCAAAATTATACGATCTGGAAGTTGTATCATCATTTATCTTTATCTTTTTTTGAAAAAATAAGACTGCCAGATATACCAAACGATATACCCAGACATATTCCGATTCCAATTCCTACCATGCTGTTTAATGAGTTTATAAAAACAACGCTCCAGAGCATCGCTGCTATGATTCCGATGGTGATACCTATAATTATCCTTTTGCTTTTCATAAGCTTATCCTCCAACAAGCTTTAAATCCCGATTAAGCATTCACCTGTTTTAGAAGATTTAATAACTGTTATATTCTGTTATTAAATTCTTCACACACCCTTAAAAACACTGAATTTATCACAGATGAACTTTCCCTTAAAAAGACTGTTAGATATTATTTCTACAAAAATAAGAACAGTTATTCTGATACTTTATCAAAGAAAGCGATCATATAGAGCGGTAATGTGATTATTCCCTCTTCGCTGGTTCCTACATTCCCATCTATGAACTTATATCCATAGCTTATATCTTTATTATTTTTCATGATTGACTTTAGTGAATTTGCACGTGTATTTCCACTCTTGACCTCAATAGGAACTACTTTTCCATCTTTTTGAATGATTACATCAATTTCTTTTTTCGTTGTCTCATTTTTATAGAAATATAACTGATATCCCTTCTTATAAAGAGCATCTGCTACAGCACATTCAAATATTCCTCCTTTGGAATTTCCTGCTAAGGTATTTTCTATAATATGCTGCTTCAAGGAAAAATCTTTCATCGCCATCAACAGCGACAAGTCCGTTGTATAGGCTCTGAAAAAATCATCTCTTGCATAATCATCCAGATCAAATCTTACATCTGTTACAAGTTTACACAAATACAACATATCTGCACGAAGTAACCATTCGATACTATTATCATTCATTTCAGTATCACTAAGATTAGTATTATTAGGGTTTG
>ENA-OPDD01000703-OPDD01000703.1-human-gut-metagenome-genome-assembly--contig:-NODE-703-length-24368-cov-2.439888_pt1 | contig 24368 bp, 18 predicted proteins | sample MGYA00241574_ERZ501499 | MGnify/ENA primary metagenome ERZ501499 (study PRJEB25962, sample SAMEA2042576) | human gut metagenome | biome: human gut; feature: human-associated habitat; material: faeces...
GTGCATTATCTCCTTCCAGAAAGCTGTTTGTCGGAGCTACATACCCCGGACGAATATCAAAACCAATCTGATGCTTCACAATTGTCTGAGCCTTCAGATTCCCGCCAACTACAGAAATCGTCAACAGACAAATAATGTATAGTAACCGTCCGGTATTCATATCTTTAGTCATTTGATATTTTCTCGTGTTATGTAATATGCAGCAGGCATTTTACTTTGCAACGTGCCGTTTATGGTCCGCCGTTTCCCGGTCTTTGGGTGAACAGCATAGAGGGCGTATCTAGTTTCAAACCAGTAATACTCTATCAGCACAGTGATACGCTGGGTCGTATAAGGTGGAATAGAGACTTCTATCTGTTCCGTATTGGAAAAAGGTAATGTTTGCTGCTTGGAAGTATATCGCACCTGTTTACCGTTCATCTGCAAATGACCGTTTTCTACGCTTGGTATCTCTACTGTCAGGTTACTTTCTCCCAATAGTTGAAAAAGTTCCGGCATGTCGCTTCTGAACATCACTTCATGATAAACATTCTCGTAAGGAGACAGTAAACACGGATAGTCAATACCCCAGCCATTAGGTTGCACAAAACTCCTTTTTGCTTCGATTCTTTTCTCATAAGAATCCTCGTCTAAAGAATAATAAGTGATATGATCAATCACATACCTGTCCGATGGTGAAATATCAACGTATATCTCCTGAGACTCATATTCGTTGCTCACCGTGAGTTTGAATTGAAAATGAGTAGAACGGGCATTCTCTTCTACTGCAATCTTCAGTTCCCGGGGATTACTACGTTCGATAGTGAAACCGATCAATTCCTCATTGCACACAATCTTGCCCTGTCCTTTAAGATATGGAAATTGGTCCGTTGTTATCAGATCACCACCCGCATCATACACTGCATACGAATAGGTAAAACCTTCATCATACGTATACACTCCCAATACGTCCCAATTGGAAGAAGCAAACCGAATGATTTTGGTGTCGCCATTGCCATCCAAAGTCAGTTCGGAATCGGCAGACCGGAAATCGTCAACAAATACATCACCGTTACAACCATAAAACACCAATAGAATAAGAATATATTCCGTTAAGTTTATGAATATCTTCATGTTGTTTAGCTCTAGTCATTACATTGAGGACAAAAGTAATATATATTTTTCAGCTGACCAAATATAAGCAAACAATATTTACTATAATCATCAAAATTTCTGCTCTTCTGTTTATATCGACAGCTTTATGCATATCCTGTGTATGGATAAGCCGATCCTTATCTCCAATAAAAGGTTTATAGACTATCTCTCCAAAATAAACATGAGGACCTCCAAAACGGCAATTCAAGATACCTGCTAAAGCAGACTCCGGATAACCTGAATTAGGACTTGCATGCCGGTTACCATATTTACCTACAAATCTCAGCAAACCGGGACGCCCCACAGACAAAACCATTAAAAGTGCGGTTAAACGAGCCGGAATATAGTTCGCCATATCATCAATATGTGCAGCGGCACAACCAAATTGCAAATAACGTTCGTTCTTATAGCCTACCATAGAATCAAGCGTATTAACCATTTTATAGGCAAGCATACCGGGAACTCCCAAAAGCAAATACCAAAACAGCGGAGCAATAACTCCGTCACTCAAATTTTCGGCCAACGTTTCCAAAGCAGCTATACGCACTTCCTGATCGGTCAGTTCTGAGGTATCACGCCCTACAATACGGGAAACCAGCTTTCTCCCCTCCTCTAAAGAACGGTCCGCAGCTAGAAAAACCTGTTTTACTTCTCTAATAAGTGTAGTCCCTGCTAAACAATAGAAAACAAGCACAGCGGAGAGGGCGATCCCCAACCAGCGATTCAACAAAAACAGATAATGCAATGCCAAAGCAGATCCTACATATACTAGCAAAATAAGCATAATAGCCGCCCCCCCTCCTTTCAACATCCGATGTGCCCCACAGTTCCATCGTTTCTCACAAAAAGAGATCAGCTTCCCGAATCCTACCACCGGATGCGGCAATCCTACCGGATCCCCAAGCAATTTATCTAATATCCATCCTATCAACAACGGAAGAATTAATACATATATGTCCATTTCTTTATACTTTCTACCAGTTTGTCATTTTCTTCCGGAGTTTGTGTAGCAATACGGAAGAAGTGTTCATTCAGCCCTTCAAAATTGGATGCGTCACGAATAAGGATACCCTGCTCTGTTGCCAGATATTCTTTCAAAGCCGCTGCCTTTCCCATACGCAATTGAACTAACATATAGTGAGTATCCGATGGCCAGATCTCCATTCCTCCTATTGAAAGTAAAGATTGAGCTAATCTCTCTTTTTCCTTCAACAACAAAGAGATATCTATATCATATTGAGAAGAAGACAATAAATAATGCCCGGCCTCTATAGCCAACTGATTAACAGACCAAGGCATCCGCTGTGTCCGAATTTCATGTAGCAGTTCTTTACATGCAGTGATATATCCTAAACGCAAGCCGGGCACGGCAAAACGTTTTGTCATGGAATGCAACAGGATAACATTCGGAAATTCCGCAGCCTCCCTGGCTGTAAGCAAAGCCTTCTGTGTAAAGAATTCATACGACTGGTCCATGACAAAAATACGCTGCGGATTTTGTTTTATACAGGCTGTCAAGACTTCCTTCTCCCTGACCTCTCCAGTGGGATTATTAGGATTACATAACCATATCAACCTCCCCCTATCCGGCAAACGGTTCAAGTTATATATAGGAACCACTTTATGACCATGCAGACGACAAGCATCCGCATATTCGCTGAAAGTCGGCATCAAGATAGCCGAAATCTGATTCCTGAATGTCTGAGCTATTAAATAAATGGCTTCCGTAGCCCCATTGGTCACACAAACCTCTTCAGACGAAAGATGAAACCGTTTCGCCAAAACCTTTTCCAATGAATAAGGTTCCGGCTCGGGGTACGTACGGATACTTTCCATCTGCTGAAACAAATGTTGATGTAATCCGCTATGGTCTACATGATTATATACGTTTGAACTGAAATTTATCTTTATTGCTTTATACTTATAAGCATCATCACCATGTCCTTCAATCATTCCCACTCATTATTTGGTACAACAAAGGCAGATTGAGATGACTGCGTACATGCTCTGCCAATTTATCATATTGTTCTTCTTTATAAGTCCGGTAATCCAACACCGTATGACACTCCAGTTTTTCTGCGTATGGTTCCAGTAAATAATCTATAAATGCCTGATTATCCAATATTCCATGAATATAACTTCCCATACATTTTTGGTTTACAAAACAACCGTCCTCTCCACCGTCTTCCAGTTTATTCAAAGGAACTACAGACACCCCCGGAACCGGGCGGGTTTCTCCCATGTGTATTTCATATCCTTGGCAAGTTTCCGCATTCTCAAGAAAATGAAAATTCACCTGCCGTGTCACCTTCTCCCCTTGCATCGTAGTAATGACGGGAAGCAGTCCCAGTCCCGGCAATTGGCGGATCTCTCCCTCCACTCCTTCCGGATCGTGAATCTCAAGTCCCATCAATTGATATCCCCCACAAATTCCCATTACAGTAACCCCTTCCCTATGCGCACGCAGGACAGCTTGCGCCACCCCGTTCCGTCTCAACTCATACAAGTCATCCAAAGTGCTTTTGCTGCCAGGAAGCAGAATAATATCAGCTTTGGCCAGATCTTCCGTATTATTAGTATAATAAAGGTGCACTCGTTCATCCCGTTCCAATCTGTTGAAATCTGTAAAGTTTGAGAGATGACGCAACAGAACAACTGCTATGTTTATTTTGCCTTCCACTGCTTGCATCCGTTTATAGTCCAAGACTACGGAATCCTCTTCCTCAATATGTATATTTCTATAATAAGGTATTACTCCCAAGACAGGAATACCACATAAATCTTCCATCATCTTCACACCAGGCTCAAACAAACGGATATCCCCTCTGAATTTATTAATGATTACTCCTTTTATACGTTTCTTGTCCTCAGTAGTTTGTAACATGACCGAACCATAGACACTGGCAAATACTCCTCCCCGGTCAATATCAGCTACCAAAATCACATCCGCATCCGCATAACAGGCCATCGGCATATTCACCAAATCAGTATCCCGCAGATTTATTTCGGAAATGCTCCCTGCTCCCTCCATTACAATAGGGTTATAACGTGCGGCAAGACGGTCAAAGGCTGCGTTTACCTCTTGCCTCAGTTCTTCACGCCCCTCCTTGCGAAAATACTCAAAAGCGTTACGATTACCGATGGGACGACCGTTTAACACCACTTGCGAAGTATGATCGGAGCTGGGTTTCAATAACAGAGGATTCATGTCCGTGTGACAAGGAACTCCGGCAGCTTCAGCCTGTACAGCCTGTGCACGGCCTATTTCCAATCCTTCCGGAGTGGCATACGAATTCAATGCCATATTTTGTGCCTTGAAAGGTGCCGGTTGATAACCATCCTGTTTAAAAATGCGGCATAATGCGGCGGCAATAACACTTTTACCAACGTCACTACCTGTTCCCGCCAACATAATGGGGTGTAATTTCTTTTTCATCACTCTTTCTTTTTTCTTTTATAGGCAAAGGACTGCCACTTTTCTTCCGTCCAGTTCTGCTGTTGCATCTCATAACGGGCCATAACAAAAAATAAATCGGACAGCCGGTTGATAAACCGAAGTATGATTTCCGGTAACGGATCGTGTTTATGCAAAGTCCATAATCTCCGTTCTGCCCGACGTGCCACAGTCCTTGCAAATTGCAACTGTGCCGATACAGGTGTTCCTCCGGGAAGAATAAAATAACCATTATCCTCCATTTGTTCCATCAACTTGTCCATTGCCTCCTCACAAAAAGAGCATAAATTATCAGGCAAAATATTGGGATTCCCATCACGAAGGGCCGATGGTGTGGCCACATGGCTCATCACTACCATTATATTTTTCTGAATCGTAAAAAGCAAGGATTGCCATTCGTGCTCCTGCGGCAAAAGTGAACGTATTATTCCTATAACAGCATTCAATTCATCGATACATCCATTAGCCTCGATACGGATATCATCCTTAGGTATCCGTTCTCCACCATGAATCCCTGTCATGCCCTTATCCCCGGTACGTGTATAAATGCGCCTCATACTTCCCATAATTTTAATATATCCGTTTCTCCCCAATATAAATGGGTATACCCGGCTATCACATTTTTATATCTATAAAGCGGGGTACTCACTTCCATTCCTCTTGCCGTAAATTGTTTTGCTACAGAAGGCATAGCATCAGGAGCAACGACATTGGAATAATGAAATTCGTGCCCGCGAAGCTCCATCCCTTTATATTCTATACGGCGATATCCTAGATGAAGTCTGGCACCCACCATGGTACAATCCAAAGGCAAAATACCCGTCATGGCATATGCAGTCCCTCCTTGGCGGACTGTCAGGGAACGGGTGAGAAACATCATACCTCCACACTCGGCCAAAATCTTCCCCCCCTCCTCTGCATAGGTTCTTAATGCTTCCATTAACTTTTTGCGCCGATGCAGTTGACGGGCAAACAATTCCGGATATCCTCCGGGTAAATAAACCAAATCAGCATCCGGCAAATCACTACCATATACAGGACTGAAATAAGTAATGCTTCCTAGCGCAGACAAGCGGTCTATGTTTTCTCTATAGATAAAGTTGAAAGCCGGATCCCGCGCTATGGCTATCTTCATCTTTTTAGCAGAAGGAGCAAAACTTTCCACCCCTATCTCAGAACTATAAGGCAATGTATACCGACACGGGAAATTACGATGACAAATACTCAGCAGCTTATCCAAATCCACATATTTCTCAACCAATTCCGCAGCCTGTTCTATTAAGGTGTTCATGGAACGTTTGGCTGTCAATGTCAAACCCAAATGCCGGGATGGAATTTTCAACCCTTCTGTCATAGGCAGATATCCCAAACACTCTACTCCTGCATCAACACAAGCCTCACGTAAATAAGCGAAATGAGAAGGAGATGATACTTGATTGAAAACAATACCTGCAATCTTCACAGCCGGATTAAAATGCTTGAAACCATAAATTAACGGAGCCACAGAATAAGCTGTAGAACGCGCACTTACTATAAGCACTACAGGGATATTCAACAATCTGGCTATTTCAGCACTACTTCCCTGCATTCTTTGATAACCGTCGAACAATCCCATCACTCCTTCGGTTACACATACATCGGCTCCATCTCCATATTTATTATACAGATGTTGTACATGGGTATTTGATGCCATCCAAATATCCAAATTCACCGACTCATGGTCAGCAGCCAGCGTATGAAATTGTGTATCAATATAATCAGGACCACATTTAAAAGGCTGTACTCGCAGGCCTCGTTTGTGCAATGCCCGCAGCAACCCCATCGTAAAAGTCGTTTTTCCGCTTCCCGATGTAGCGGCCCCTATGAGTAATTGTGGCTTCATTCTTTAGTATTTCTTTTAAAAACGGATACAAAGATAGTGCAAATTGCAAATTATCGAAATTAGAATAACAGATTAATTCATAATTCCGACATATCAAGTAAATATCCTTAGAAAGCAATTAAAGTTTTATGGTTTATCAATTAAATAAGCTACCTTTGCAGTCATTTTGCCGGGATGACAGCTATAAAACGAAGCATCCTATTCCATAAAACCTACTCTAATATTTTGAAAGACAACTTTTTGAATTATAAAATTGATACTATAAATAATTAAACTAGATAATGAATTATGGAACTTTTTAGAAATCTCTTTGAAGGGTACCCTAATTTATGGGGTGGCGGAGTAGCACATTCCGTACTTATTCTTTCACTGGTCATTGCTTTCGGTATCATGTTAGGAAAAATAAAAGTGGCAGGTATCTCATTGGGAGTAACCTGGATACTTTTTGTAGGAATTGTATTCGGTCATTTCAATCTGAACCTGGACGAACATCTGTTGCATTTCTTAAAAGAGTTCGGTCTGATATTATTTGTCTACTCAGTCGGACTACACGTGGGTCCCGGTTTCTTCTCAGCATTCAAAAAAGGAGGATTCACACTAAACCTGCTTGCCATGATGGTTGTATTTTTAGGTGTGACCATCACCATTATACTCCATTTCATAACAGGTGTCCCCATTACCACAATGGTAGGAATTCTTTCGGGTGCTGTAACAAATACCCCGGGACTAGGTGCCGCACAGCAAGCAAACAGTGATCTGAATGGTATAGACGCTCCCGAAATAGCACTGGGATATGCCGTAGCCTATCCACTGGGTGTAGTAGGATGTATTCTCTCCCTGCTGGCATTGAAATATATCCTGCGCATCAACACAAAAACCGAAGAAGCCGATGCGGAACGGGGATTGGGACATCTACAAGAACTGACCGTACGCCCTATCTCACTAGAAATACGCAATGAAGCCGTAGAAGGTAAAACAATAAAAGAAATCAAGCCATTGGTGAATCGTGATTTTGTGATTTCACGCATACGGCATTGTGACGGAGACAAACAAACAGAACTAGTGAACTCTACTACAGTATTTCACATGCACGATGAAATCCTTGTTATCGCCAATCCGATAGATGTAGAAGCTATCACTGTATTTTTTGGAAAACAAGTGAATGTGGAATGGGATTTCCAGAACAAACAACTTATTTCCAGAAAAATTCTGATCACCAAGCCTGAATTGAATGGCAAGACATTGGCTCAACTAAAAATCAGGAATAACTTCGGAGCAAGCATTACCCGTGTAAACCGTTCGGGTGTAGACCTTGTGGCCACTCCCAACCTGCAATTGCAAATGGGTGACCGGGTAAAGATTGTGGGTAGCGAACTGGCTGTAGCCCATGCCGAAAAGATTCTAGGTAATTCCATGAAACGTTTGAATCATCCCAACCTGATTCCTATTTTCTTAGGCATCGCATTAGGGTGTATTTTAGGAAGCACTCCTTTTTTATTCCCCGGTATCCCTCAACCGGTAAAACTGGGACTGGCAGGAGGCCCCCTTATTGTGTCCATCCTGATAAGCCGTTTCGGACCACATTATAAATTGATAACCTATACCACCATAAGTGCCAATTTGATGGTACGTGAAATCGGTATCTCACTTTTCCTTGCTTGCGTAGGATTAGGAGCCGGTAAAGGATTCATCGAAACAATTATTAACGAAGGCGGATATGTATGGATAGCATACGGCGCCATTATTACGCTGCTGCCTTTACTGATTGTAGGAATAATAGGACGATATGTTTATAAACTGAACTATTACACCTTGATCGGAGTATTGTCCGGAGCCACCACCAATCCGCCCGCATTAGCCTACTCCAATGATTTGACCTCTTGTGACGCTCCGGCAGTAGGTTATGCCACCGTTTATCCGCTCACCATGTTTTTACGTGTGCTTACAGCACAAATATTAATATTGGCGCTTGCCTGAAATCACTATCCGAATTATTGCAAATTCATATTGCCGTAGGAGTGAATCAAATTCACTTCTACGGTTCAAAATCCCCTCCTCTTTTCAATATTCTCTCCGTTTTAAGCAGTCATTTTTTCACTAATCTTAAAACATATATAAAATAATTGTCTACCTTTGCGCCCGGTTTGGTGATACAGGTATTTTTTCTCTATCTGTATAAAAGGGAATTCGGTTGTGGAATCCGAAGCAGTGCCCGCTACTGTGAAACCCATTTGATGAAAAGCAACTCTCGCTATGCCACTGTTTCGAAAATGAAGAAATGGGAAGGCGCTTTTCAGGGTGAAGCCAGGAAACCTGCCAAATCAAAACATAGATAATCACGCTCTCCCGGGGTCAGGAAAGCCAATTATTAATTCTTAAATTCTTTCGATGAAAGTAAAATTATTATTGACAGCAATTACTTTAAGCTGTCTGGCTATTGACGTACTGGCACAAGTCAGTATCAGTGGAAAGATTGTGAGTGCCGATACCAACGAACCTGTAGTGGGGGCTAATATTCGTATTGACCAAAGCCTTTCAGGATGCACCACAAATGGTAAAGGCGAGTTTAATATCAACAATCTTCCTGATGGAAAACATGTATTAAGAATCACGCATGTCAGTTACACACCCAAATCTGTCACCACAAAAGGGGGTGAAAAAAATCTTCTTATCAAGCTACAAGACAGTTTTACCAATATAGGCCAGGTAGTAGTAACCGGAACAGGAACACACCACCGCATGACGGATAGTCCCGTGCCTGTTTCCGTTATCACCGCAAAGGATTTAAGTAATGCCAGTGTAACATCGCTGGACGAGGCCTTACAAAAGTTGACCCCATCTTTCTCAAGTATGACCAACGGTATGGGTACAACATTGAGTCTGAATGGATTGCCTGATGATTATTTCATTTTTCTGGAAAATGGCAAACGCCTGTATGGAGATGATACTTACGCCCGAATCAATGTTGCCAAAATCAAACGTATTGAAATATTGAACGGTGCCTCTTCCGCTCTTTACGGAACAAATGCTATCGGAGGAGTAATCAACATTATTACTGATGATGCAAAAAATGCTATCAATGTTTCCAGCGATACCCGTTATGCCAGTAAAGGACGTTTTACCCAGTCCGTAAACGCAGATGTCAATACCGGCAAGTTCGGCTCCTGCTTTCTCTACCAGGTCGATAATACCTTTGGCGGCATTGCCATTGGCAAGAAAGTCATCAATGAAAAGAACGCGGTCTCCTTTTTGGAGAAAGTCCTTACTTACACAAACGTCGTAAGAACGGTCTTTGGTAAAAGAATATACACTGGTGGTGAGCATGTTTTCCATGGTAACGGGTTTTTTCTTCTTTGCGAAGACCACAGGAAGCTCAAGCAGGTATCCCACCATGATGGCGGGTGCGATTCCGCTGGCCTCGATTGTCATTACTTTATTGATATTGGTCGAGGCAAAACGACGTACAAATTCCACAGCTATGGATTTCATTAAAATGGGGTCCATCTGGTGGTTGATAAAGTTATCTACTTTTAGGATGCCTCCTTCAAAACATTTGCCATCTCGTAAGATTCGTTCTTTTAATGCTTTCATTGGTTGTGTGATTTTTGATAATGGCGGCAAAATTACAAATTTTATTGGGAAGAGGAAGGGAGAAGGCGGTTAATGTTTATGATATATCGAGAATATGAAATATGAGCGGGAGGCAGTCGGTATCCGATGTAACTGCCGGTGCCTGAGAGGAGGAATGTTTCCGCCCAAGTACTAAAGCAAGTTACTTTGGGCGGATTCGGTTTATTTCTACAGCGAAACGATAACAAGAGTTGTTTTTGATATACTCTCTTGTGTTACCATTGGTTGTAATGTATATTTTCCTGTTTGAATTTATCTTTGGCTTCCTCATTGCGTTGAGGATAACCGATGGGAATTAAGTTGAAAGGTACGATATGTTCGGGCAATGACAGAACCTTGCGTACGTTCTCTATACGTTGTTCTTCAGGATAGATGGCTGTCCATACAGCCCCTAGCTCCAAAGCTTCGGCTGCCAGCAACAGATTTTCGGAGGCTGCAGAACAGTCCAGCATCCAGTACTTGCCGAATTCTCCATTCAATGATTTGGCTAAATCACCACAAACCACGATGGCCATGGGTGCTTCCGCGGTCATTTTGGCATAGGGCAATACTTCTGCCAGCTTGTTTAATACGTCTCTGTCATCTATCACGATAAAAGCCCAGGGTTGCTTGTTTACAGCCGAGGGAGCCGCCATAGCAGCTTTCAGCATGATGTCTACTTTCTCCTTTTCCACGGGGCGGGATGTATAAGAGCGGACACTTTTGCGTGCCATAATTATTTCGATGGCGTTTTTTTCTTCTTTAGTATTTTCGTTTTTATCCATATTCTGACAATTTTCCATCGTTATTACCGATAAAACAACAGCAGGTAATAACTTGAATATTGTATTTACATTCATCGTTTTAATAAATGATTAGTAATTCAAGTGGAATTCGACCACTGCTTCAATTCCTTTACGGAAGATATCAAGAGGAATATTCTCATTGGGAGAGTGGATAGCGTTGCTTTCCAGTCCGAATCCCATCAATACGGTTTTTATACCCAGAATTTGTTCAAAGTCGCTGATGATCGGAATACTTCCTCCACGGCGAACGGCAAGCGGCTTCTTCCCGAATGCTTTGGCGAATCCTTTTTCGGCAGCCTGATAAGCCGGAAGGGTAATGGGGCAGACATAACCTTCGCCACCGTGCATGGGGGTTACTTTTACTTTCACATAATCGGGAGCGACAGCATTGATGTAATCGACAAACAATTTGGAAATCTTCTCATGATTTTGATGTGGAACAAGACGGCAGGATACTTTGGCGTAAGCTTTTGATGGCAACACGGTTTTAGAACCTTCGCCCGTATATCCTCCCCAAATACCGCAAATATCGAATGATGGACGGCAACTGTTACGTTCCAGGGTAGAATATCCTTTTTCACCTTTCAATGCCTTTACATTGATGGCAGCCATATATTTTTGTTCGTCGAAAGGTATTTGGGCTATCATCTCGCGTTCTGCGGCAGGCACTTCTTCCACATCATCGTAGAAATGAGGAACAGTGATGCGACCGTCTTCATCAATGACTTTTGCCAATATGCTGCATAAGGTATTGATGGGGTTGGCTACGGCTCCGCCGAAATGACCCGAGTGAAGGTCGCGGTTAGGCCCCGTCACTTCAATTTCCCAATATGCCAGTCCGCGCAGTCCGGTAGTCAGTGAGGGAAGGTCGGCTCCCAGCATACTTGTATCCGAAACAAGGATAACATCGGCTTTCAGCAGCTCTTTATGTTCTTTGATAAAGGCATTCAGACTGGGTGAACCGATTTCTTCTTCTCCTTCGAAGATAAATTTCACATTGTGCTTCAGCAATCCGTGTTTCACCACGTATTCGAAAGCTTTTACCTGAATCATCGCTTGACCCTTGTCGTCATCCGCACCGCGTGCCCAGATATGTCCGTCACGTATTTCGGGCTCGAACGGTTGGCTTTTCCAAAGCTCCAATGGTTCTGCGGGCATTACGTCATAATGCGCATATATTAATATGGTGGGGGCTTCATCGCTGATATGTTTCTGTGCGAACACCAATGGATTACCTTGAGACGGCATAATCATGGCTTCGTCTGCTCCGGCCTCCAGCAGCAGTTCTTTCCAGCGCAGGGCACAGGCAAGCATATCGTCTTTATGTTCGGGTAATGCACTGATACTGGGTATGCGGATGAGACTGAAAAGTTCTTCCATGAAGCGGGCTTCATTTTCTTTAATGTATTGTTTAATTTCCATAGCTGAATGATTTTTGTCGGGTTAAAGTTAACTTTCCCGGAGGAAAGAAAAAAATTATAAAACTTAAATAAAGGAAAATGCATATATAGAAAGTCCAAAGAGAAGCAGACAGGCTGTTTGGCTCTTTGGGCTTTTTGATAAAGACACTTTTTATAGTTGAGTGGTTCTGTCTATCAAATAGTAGTCTAAAACAGTGATGGCTGCCATCGCTTCTACAATGGGAACAGCGCGGGGCAATACGCAGGGGTCATGGCGTCCCTTCGCTTTCATGGTGGTGTCGATACCATTGATATTCACCGTGTGTTGCTCCATTAATACGGTGGCGACAGGCTTGAATGCAACACGGAAATAGATATCCTGTCCGTTGCTGATGCCGCCTTGGATGCCGCCCGAGTAATTGGTTTTTGTTTCTATTCGTCCGCCGTTGTTGTAGAATACATCATTTTGTTCGCTGCCTCTCAGTTCCATGGAGTCGAAACCTTGTCCATAGGCAAAGCCTTTCACGGCATTGATGCTCAGCATGGCATTTCCCAGTGCGGCGTGCAGTTTGCCAAATACAGGTTGTCCCAATCCGATGGGGCATCCTTTGATGACACAACTAATCACACCTCCGATGGTATCGCCTTCACCTTTGACTTTCCAGATGAGTTCTGCCATTTCTTTTGCTTTTTCAAGGTCGGGACAACGGACATCGTTGCTTTCTATCAGGTCGAGGTCATAGCTCTTGTAGTCATGGTCCAGCTTGATAGGTCCCACTTGTGAGGTGTAGGCTGTTACGCTGATGCCTAATTGCTTTAAGGCAAGTTTGGCAAGTGAACCGGCCACAACACGAGAAATTGTTTCGCGTGCTGATGAACGTCCTCCGCCGCGATAGTCGCGGATGCCGTATTTTTCCATATAAGTATAGTCCGCATGCGAAGGGCGGAAGAGATTCTTTATATTCTCGTAGTCGTTAGAATGTTGGTTCTTGTTCCATACCACGAAACCAATGGGACAGCCGGTGGATTTTCCATCGAAGATGCCTGAAAGGAATTCCACTGTGTCAGGTTCCTTTCGGCTGGTGGTAAGGAGCGATTGTCCGGGGCGGCGGCGATTCAGTTCCTTCTGCACAAAATCCATATCGATGTCGATACCTGCCGGAAAACCGTCAATTACACCACCGACACCGGGACCGTGAGACTCGCCGAAACTCGTTAATCGGAAAATATTACCAAATGAATTGAACATGTTGTTTGTAGTTTTAAAAGTTTCTATTCGTAAAGATAACGATTTTCTTGAAACAATGGCTATGTTTCAGGTAAAATTTTACTTTTCCGGTTTTAAGCTTTTGCATATTCTTTGCGGTTTTCTTAAATCACTTTTTCAGGCGGGCTAAGGTTTTTCTTCCTTTAGGCTAAGTCTTTTCCTACGTCCGGCTATTACGTCCCACTATAGCAGAACGTACGTCCCACTGTAATGGGACGTATGTCCCACCGTGGCAGGACGTACGTTCCATTGCAATGGGACGTAATAATCTGCCGTTCAAAAAACCTTGGTCTTCTGTATGAAACGGCTTAATATTCCTTATGGGTTTAAATATATCGGTTTGTGAATTCTCTTACTCTTTCCGTATATTCCTTGGTGTGGATAAGGTAGGAATGGGCATGGTCGGCTCCCGGAACTATCCATAGTTCCTTGGGTTCGGGCTTTGCCTCATATAATTTATATACCATCCGGGTTGGCACGTAGTCATCTTTGTCTCCGTGGATGAAGAACATGGGGAGGTGGCATCGGGCCACTTGCTTTAAGGCGGATGCTTCTTTGAATCCCCATCCGTATTCCAGCCGGCATAACCGGTCGGCAATGTACATTAGCGGAAATCGGGGTAGGCCGAATTGGGCTTTCAGTTCTTTGGAGAACTGGTCCCATACATTGGTATATCCGCAGTCTTCGACGAAACATTTTACATAGCCGGGTTGAGGCTCTCCCGATACCATCATGGTTGTTGCCGCCCCCATTGAGATGCCATGTACCACCATACGGGTGCTGTCCCCATATATTTCATTGGCTGTGTTCATCCATTGTATGACGTCTTTGCGGTCGAGCCACCCCATCTGAATGGCATCTCCTCCGCTCAGTCCTGTGTCTCTAAGATCGGGCAGGAGAATGTTAAAGCCTAACTCTTTATTATACATGTAGCCAATCATCATCATGCGGATAGCGTTGTCGGTATATCCGTGAACAATGACGGCGGTTTTTGCCGTCGGCTGTGCAGCAGCTACATAATAGGCATGCATTTTGACATCGTCCGGGGCATAGATGAATGTATCTTTAAGAGCACCTGCATTTTGCAAACTGTCTTTCCATGACTTCAAATAAGGATACGTGTCGAACATATACTGCCATGAGCCGGCCAAATCCCTTCCCCGGTTATCGGGACGAAGAGAGTAGTTGAGCATATATTGACCGGCTCCTAGCAGAATGGCAGCGAGAAGAACGAGTACAATACCCGTTCCGATGAGATATTTCTTTTTCATACTTTATTTATTCCATATATCCCAAGCACCGAAAGCCTGCAATAACAGCATCTCCAAACCGTTTTTGGTGATAGCTCCCTTGTCGGCTCCTTTCTTCATGAATAGGGTGGTGTCGGGATTATACAACAAATCATAAAGCAAATGGTTGGGGGTAAGGCACTCGTATGGAATATTGGGATATTCATTGGCACGAGGATACATACCCACCGGTGTACAGTTGATGATTACTTTGTATTCGTCCATCACTGCTGGGGTTAAGTCTTCGTATGTGAACATTCCTTCGCGAGGAGTGCGTGATACGAATCTGGCTTCTATTCCTAACTTCTTAAGTCCATGATAAATAGCTTTGGAAGCACCTCCTGTACCCAGTATCAACGCTTTCTTGTGTTGCGGTTCCAACAGTGGTTCAATAGATTGGGTAAATCCCATAATATCAGAGTTATATCCGACCAGTTTGATTTTCCCTTTAGCGGGGCGGATGATTTTAATCACGTTTACGGCACCGATGGCGGCTGCATCAGAATCTAATTCATCTAAATAGGGAATGACTTGTTCCTTATAGGGGATGGTGACGTTCAGACCTGCCAAATCATGATTCTCCAGCAAAACGCCCGGCAGTTCCTTGATGGAAGGAATCTCGAAGTTTACATATTCGGCGTCGATACTCTCGGAGTGGAACTTCTCATTGAAGAAGTTCTTTGAGAAAGAATGTCCGAGTGGATAACCTATCAAACCATATTTTTTCATAAAACTCTTGCTTTTAGTTATTTTGTTGCTAAATAAAGTGTACAGATACCCAATGTCAATCGTTTAAAGTTTACTTGGCTGAATCCGGCTTTGCGGATGATATCAGTCATTATTTCTCCTTGTGGAAAAGCCTTGATGGATTGGGGCAGGTAAGTGTATGCACTTTGGTCTTTGGAAAGAAGTTTTCCGAGGGTGGGGATAACTACTTTGGAATAGATGGCATATAATTGTTTCATGGGGAACCAATCCGGTTCCGAAAGTTCCAGAATGACTAATTTTCCATTGTCGTCAAGTACGCGGTGTATTTCACGCAAACCTTTATCCAGGTCTTCGAAATTGCGCACTCCGAAAGCTACGGTTATGGCATCAAAGCGTTTGTCGGGGAAGGTTAGTGCCGTACAATCTTCTTTGGCAAAAGAAATACGGCTTTCCAGTCCGGCAGCCTTTACTTTTTCACGACCCACATTCATCATGCCTTCCGATATATCTGTGCCTATCAGTTCTTCGGGTTGAAGGATGCGGCAGGCTTGAATGGCAAAGTCACCGGTGCCGGTGGCTACATCCATCATGCGTTGCGGATGAAAAGGTTTTAGCCAGTTGATGGCTTTACGTCGCCAACTTTTATCTATGTTCCATGACAGAGCATGATTCAGTTGGTCGTAGGCGGGAGCAATGTTGTCGAACATTTTCTCTACCTGCACACTTTTCTTTTCGTCATCGTTATAGGGCTTGATATTTTCTTGTGGATAGTTAGTCATACGCTTCTTTTATATATAGGGGGAAATCCGGGGCGGACTGAATCTGCCCCGGATGCATGGGAGTGTGTCAAAACTAAACCGGTCTATCCCATCGTCAGCTGTAGGGGCAGGGTTTGCCTGCCCGAAGACACAAAGCAAACTGTTTTCGGGCGAGCGAACCTCGCCCCTACGAACGAAACGACAGCATTATCCACGTTTTGACAGCCTTTTTTTGTTGTATAGAGTGACTTATCCTTTTTTGAGTCTTGCCGGACGTGGTATTTTTGTTCAAAGAGTTACCACGTGGAAAATGGAATATGGCAAAAACTAAAGATAGTTTTGTATCTCTTTAATGTTATTCAACTTAATAAAGTGGGAGTGCGTTACTTCTCCTTCACATTGTTCGTGTGCCCAAGTGATATGATGAGGTACATAGGCTGCATAACCTCCGAGTTCCAATATGGGAATAATATCCGACTTTATCGAATTACCTATCATCAGTAAATTTTCTGCCTTACACCCTAAATTATCAAGCAATCTTTTATAATCCGCATTTTTCTTGTCGCTCATTATTTCTATGTGGCAAAAGTATTCTTGTAGTCCGGACGCAGAAATCTTTCTTTTTTGATCGAACAAATCACCTTTGGTGGCCAATACTAATTTATAATTTTCGCACAAGGCTGATATGACTTCTTGCACACCCTCCAATAATGTGATTGGTCTTTGCAGAAGTTCCTGACCTGATCGGAGGATTTCTTTTACGAGATTGAGGTCTCCTTCTCCATTAGTAACTTTGCAAATGGTTTCAATCATGCAAAGCAGCATTCCTTTCAGTCCATAACCATAGATATGCAGATTTTTTATTTCTGTCTTGAACAATTCTTCTGATACGGAAGGAGCCGGTGAATATTTCCTCAGAAGATGACAAAATTTGTGTTCCAACTCTTGAAAATAAAGTTCATTTTCCCAAAGAGTGTCATCGGCATCAAAAGCGATAAATTCTATTTTATTTTTCATGTTTTATTATTAGAATAGGAAGAGAGAGCAATCATATCATAATGTATTATTTTGTCCGTCTTTTACGTTCTGTATAAATTCAGCAACATTTCGTCCATCCACCAAGCCATGGTGGACACTGATGGATATAGGAAGCAAAAGTTTCTTTTTTTCTTGTATCAGCTTACCTGTGGAAATTTTGGGTATAGAATCTCCTGTTTGAATTGAACCGGCATGTTTCATCTCGGAAAAGGCAAACCAGGGCAGAGCCGAATAACGGATGACATCCGCTCTTGCTGTGTCCTTGGAAAAAGAAAGTCCGGTACTGTTTTTTACTCTATGTATTTCCTTTTCTGCATTTTCAATAAATAAGGAAAGATCTGTGTCATACTCAAAAAATCCAAAGCCAAAAGTTCCGTCCTCTCTTCCATATTTTTACAAAGTAAAAATATGGAAGTTTCTTTTTATCATATTCTACTACTTCTCCGTTTTCTATACGTAATTTGAATGCAGTAGTCGCATTGATACATTTCAATAGGAAGTGCACAGAATAAAGAAAAAAAGAAACTTCCATATTTTTACTTTGTTGATATACGCTTGTGAAATCAACAGTCGTAGTAATTCCCCAAAAAGGGTCATCGAGAGCCGAGAAGAATTTAAAATGCTCTTTTCTATTCCAATTGTCCAGGTTAATAACTCGCTTCATTTTCTATTTACTCTGTTTTTCTTTTATGTGTATTATTTCTGTTACAACTATTTTAACGATAAAACGTATTGTTGCAAATATACAAAAAGTATTTTAACAGAGATGTTCTTTGTTTGCTTTAAATCCATTTTATTATTTCCTGTTCTGTGCTAAAGTTAAGAATGGATAACAGCAACTATTTTAAAAGGTTATTCAGGACTGATAATCAACTATATGTCTATTTTTGTTTATAAGGGAAAGAATTATTTAATCAAAAACAAAAGCAACAAATACCTGTCGGGCAAATTTGTTGCTTCTGTTTATTCAGGAAGGTCACATGACAAAAGAGTCTTGTAATTGAGTTTGCTTTATTACATCAAATTTCTCTGATGGAATATCTAGAAAGGCTTTGCACAGTGTCACTAATGCCTTTTCTCTATCTTGTTCCCGTACCAGCACTGAAAGATTGTGAGTACTGCTGCCGTATGAAATCATACATACCGGCATCTCTTTCAGCGTTTCTATAATTCTGGCTTCCAACCCTGTATGCTTTTCCCAATTTAGATCGCCAATAACGCTGACCACAGACATTTCTGTTTCCATTCCTATTTCCGCATACTTATGTAATTCACGATATATCAGGCGTAATGTGTCGTTGCTACATTTCACAGCCAATGAAACACTTACATTAGAGGAAGTCGCTAAATAGACAGGAACCTTATATTTCTCGAACACATCAAATACTTTTCCAATAAATAGATAAGAAGTAAGAACCCCCAACGAACGAAGTTTGACAAAGACCACACCTCTGCGTGAAACAGCAGCTTTTACTTTTGTTCCTGTTTTTTCTGATGATATCCGTAATGTATCTTCCGGTGTTTTTATCAAGACAATGGCCATACCGACGGTGCGCGCCAGCGGAATACATTCCGGATGAAGCAATGCAATGCCGCTATCAATAAAATTCTCGGCTTCACCGTATGTAAGAGTCCGAGTATGTTCCATACCTCGGAAACAAATTTCATCAGAACGTAAGGATGTTATAATTTCATCCGCATGGAATACAGCCCCGATAACAGTGGCATAATACTCATTTCCTATTTGTGGGAAGAAATCCACTTCATCATATACATTTTTACACAAACGGCTTTGGGTAATAAGAATGTGAACATCGGGACAGTCTTTCATCAGTTCTTCTACATTCTTTTTCACATACTTTATATCCGGTTTTCGATCAAGCCCTAGTCGCATGAAATGACATGAGTTCAAGATGAAGTTCTTTTTCGTACATTCTTCTAAATAATGTGACAGAATAAGAGAGGATATCATTGCTCCGTGAGCCATGATCTCATGATCGTCAATGATGTTCAGATTTTCATTACATAAACGGGAAATTTGATCGATGTGTACTTTTATTTCTTTGGCAGCTTCTGCTTTCTGCATTTCGGAGGAAAGAAGATTGTCCAGCCAATTTCTACAATCATTCTCAAAATCCTGCAATTGACTCATAACCTCTTCGATATCGACATGGAATAAAGAAATAGAAACAGCTTGCAGCTTTTGGGCAATGCTGGTAAAAGTGTCGAGCACTATAATAGAACGTTCGTTCATGTTAATTACTTCAGTCCAATGTTTCAGTTCGGTGGCAGATTTAATATTTTCTAAATTATATACTTTCATTTTTGTATTGCATTTTATTCTTTTGGAGTTTCTTTTTCATTTTAACAGGCAAATTTCCATATTGGAAAGCTATGTTTTTACTAGTTTCATCTTTATTAGTTTGTTAATCAGTTATTTCTTATTGTTTGCTCGCTACCTTTTCTATAAGTTGATAGCGTTATACTCCATATAAATCAAAATCGATGCCATTACAAAAATTGCACTTTTATCTTTCAGCTATTTCATTTCCCATTTTAGAAAAAAGGCTTTCATATTGAAAAAGTATAAACTAATCAACAAGTATATACCATATTGATAATAAGATATTTAAGTTGGTGGTATGACTTTTGTCATCTAACTGAAAAAAAGAATTATATAAAAATGAAATTGTATATCATATCAAACAGACTGCCCGTGAAGGCTGTCGCAGAAAAAGATACCTTTGTTTTCTCACGTAGTGAAGGAGGTCTGACAACGGGACTAAATTCCCTACAGGGCAATTACGAGAAACATTGGGTGGGGTGGCCCGGAATCTGTACAGACAAAGAGGAAGAAAAACAGGATATCTGTCACCGGTTGGAGGAAATGAATCTCCATCCCATATTTTTATCCGATGAGCAATATAAGAACTATTATGAGGGATACAGTAACAGTACCCTGTGGCCTTTATGTCACTATTTCTTTGCCTATACATTATATAGAAAAAGTTTCTGGCAATCTTACCAAGAGGTTAACGCTTTGTTTTGTCGGGAAATCATCCGCCTTGTGGAACCGGATGATTGGGTCTGGGTACAAGATTATCAGTTGATGTTACTTCCGGAAATGCTCCGCCAAGAGCTTCCCCGGTTGCATATCGGCTATTTCCATCACATTCCGTTTCCATCTTATGAGTTATTCCGAATTCTGCCTGAACGTGCCGAAATACTGAAAGGATTGTTAGGAGCCGATTTTATCGCATTTCATACACATGACTATATGCGTCATTTCATCAGCGCGGCCGAACGGGTACTCCATATGGATTTCAGTTTGGATGAAACCCGGATAGGCAGTCGCATTGTGCGCGTTGATGCACTTCCGATGGGGATAAATTATGACCTTTACCACAATGTGTCACAACAAAAAAATGTTTGGAAAGCTATAGAACGAACCCGTCTCTTGTTTGGCAAACATAAACTTATCCTATCGGTAGACCGTTTGGATTATAGTAAAGGTATTTTGCACCGTCTTTATGGATTTGCCTCTTTTTTGGAACACCATCCCGAATATCATGGCAAGGTAACACTGGCTATGGTCATAGTTCCTTCACGTGATCATGTAGGCAGTTATGCCGAATTGAAAACCCGGATTGACGAGGAAATAGGTTCTATCAACGGACGATATTCTACAATGAACTGGACTCCGGTCTGCTATTTTTATCATGGTTTCTCATTCGAAGAATTGGCTGCCATGTATTTTATAGCTGATATTGCATTAGTCACTCCTTTGCGTGACGGAATGAACTTGGTTGCCAAAGAGTATGTTGCTGTCAAGCAAGACAATCCCGGTGTATTGGTTTTAAGTGAAATGGCCGGTGCCGCTGTGGAACTGACCGACGCCTTGCTGGTTAATCCCAATGATACGGAGCAGATAGAAAATGCCATTTGCCGGGCATTGGAAATGCCGTTTGAAGAACAGAAAGAACGGATGCACCGTATGCAGTCTATTGTATCCGTACAGACTGTCAATAAATGGGCTGCCGATTTTGTAAATGAATGGCAGGAAGTGGCACACAAAAACAAAACCATGCTTTTTAAGAAAATAGGATCACAGAATATGCAGGAAATTCAGCATCAATACTTACATGCTAAAAAGCGTTTGATTTTATTGGATTATGACGGGACGCTGGTCCCTTTTCAGAAAAGGCCGGAAGATGCCTCTCCTACTCCGCAATTGCTGGATACATTGCAGAAACTGACCGCCGACCCCTTGAATCATGTGGTAATAAACAGCGGACGTGACCATTTTACTTTAGAGAAATGGTTGGGTGCACTGCCTCTTTCCTTTGCAGCCGAACATGGGGCCTTTTATAAAGAGAATGGTGTATGGCACAAGAATGTACACGCGCAGGAATGGAGCCCCGGATTGCTTTCTATATTAAAATTATTTGTCAGCAAGACTCCTCGCTCCCATCTTGAAGTCAAAGAAACGGCACTTGCCTGGCATTATCGTGAAGCCGATGCATGGTTGGGCAGATTACGTGCGCAACAGTTGGTCAATTCCTTGATATCTATTTGCTTGAAACAGAATTTGCAAATCATGCAGGGTAATAAGGTAATAGAAATAAAATCTCCCGAATTTACCAAAGGTTCAGAAGTAAACAGGCTTTTGCTTGCCACCCGATATGATTTTATCCTGGCAATGGGAGATGATACCACGGATGATGATATGTTTAAAGCCCTGCCTGTTACTGCTGTGACTGTAAAGATTGGTACAGCATCCGAGAGTGCACGTTACAATCTGCCCGTACAGACAGACACCTTGCCGTTTTTACAACGGCTGACAGATGAAGGCATGGTGAAAGCAGCCTTGAAAAGTGGTTTGAAAGGGCAGTTATCATCGGCTATAGATTTTTTTAAACGGATAATAAACCACTAACATTACAAAAAAATAACCATGGACAATTTGAATTACGGTGTAATCGGTAATTGCTGCACAGCCGCACTGATTTCCGAAAAAGGAAGTATTGAATGGCTATGTTTTCCAAATTTTGACTCACCTTCTATTTTTGCAGCTCTTCTGGATCGTGAAAAAGGCGGGACTTTTGGTTTTGAAGTTTCAGAAGACTATCACACCATCCAATCGTATGTTCCCCATACCAATATTCTTTCCACTACTTTTGTGTCAGAACAAGACGAATTTGCGGTAGTCGACTTTATGCCTTGTTATGAGTTATATGATAATAAGGAATATTATCGTCCGGCTGAGGTCTATCGTTATATCCGCCGGATTAAAGGTCGTCCCCGCATTAAAGTCAATTACCATCCGGCTCCCGATTATGCTCGTGGAAAAGCGTTTTTTAATGTAACTTCCCGGTATATTGAAACCTATTCTTCTTCTAACAACAAGGACAGACAATATCTGTATTCCTCTTTGCCGTTGCAAGGTATTGTAAACCATCAGGAATTTATATTAGAGAAAGATGAATTTTTTCTTCTTTCATACAATGAAAAGGTGATTCCTGTTGATATAGAGCGTGAGAAACTGGAGTATTGCCGCACGTTGGTTTATTGGTTGAACTGGACGGATCGTACAAGAAAGTTCACTATTTACAACGATATAATAGAGCGTAGCTTACTCACCCTGAAGATGATGTCCTTTTATAATGGCGCGGTATTAGCCTCTCTTACTACCAGCCTGCCCGAATCTGTGGGAGAAGTACGCAATTGGGATTACCGTTTTTGTTGGTTGCGAGATGCCTCCATGTCCATAGAGACCCTTTTCAAAATAGGTCATGCCGATGCAGCCCGCAAATTCATGAAATTCATACAATCTACTTTTGTTGCCGAGCATGACACTTATCAAATAATGTATGGCATTCGTGGGGAAAGGAAATTGACTGAAGTTATACTCGACCATCTTTCAGGATATAAAAACTCCAAACCGGTGCGTATCGGCAATGATGCTTATCATCAAAGGCAGAATGATTCGTTCGGCTATTTGATGGATTTGATTTACCAATATTACCGGTTGATGCCAGGTACATTGGATGAAATAGAAGATATGTGGGAAATGGTGAAAAGCATTATGATGACTGTGGTGGAAGATTGGAGAAAGCCTGATAAAGGAATTTGGGAGATACGGGGCGAAGGACAGCATTTCGTTTCGTCCAAAGTGATGTGTTGGGTTGCTTTGGACAGAGGAGCCCGCATAGCCCGTATTCTGAATAAATATGAGAATAGCCGACGTTGGGAAGAAGAAGCTGATGCAATTAAAGCTGATGTTATGAGAAACGGCTGGAAGGAAGAAATACAAAGTTTTTCACAAGCATACGGCAATCTGGATTTGGATTCTTCTTTACTGTTAATGGAACCTTATGGATTTATAGATGCTGATGATATTCGTTATCATAAAACAGTGAAAGCCGTCAAGAAATCCCTGTTACACAAAGGGTTGATGTACCGTTATAATACTCATGATGATTTTGGCTGTCCTTCTTCGGCCTTTACCATCTGTACATTTTGGCTGATCCGTGCACTTTATGTCATCGGGGAAAAAGACGAAGCACGCTGTCTGTTCGATGAAATTTTGCAATATTCAAACCATTTGGGCCTGTTCAGTGAAGATATTGATTTCGAAACAAAAGAACAATTGGGTAATTTCCCACAAGCTTATTCTCATCTGGCACTGGTAAATACTGCTGTGTTATTTGCAGAAGAAGATAAAAGGCTAATCTTTAAATAAGGAAAAATTTGGAGAATGACTGATAATCCGGTATCTTCGTACAATTAAAATCAGGAAAATGCGTATAACAAAAAAACGGAGCCCAAGGTTAATCTTGCAGTCTTTAGTAAAAAACGGATGTCCATATATTATTATATGTATATGGTGTGTGTTGTCTGGCGGATGTGTTCAGAATAAATCCCAAGATTCATTGAAAACATTAAAAACAGAAATTCGACATATTATTAAAGATAAGAAAGCAACTATAGGAGTGGCTTTGATACTGGATGGAGAAGATACGC
>ENA-OPDD01000705-OPDD01000705.1-human-gut-metagenome-genome-assembly--contig:-NODE-705-length-24330-cov-2.707312_pt1 | contig 24330 bp, 39 predicted proteins | sample MGYA00241574_ERZ501499 | MGnify/ENA primary metagenome ERZ501499 (study PRJEB25962, sample SAMEA2042576) | human gut metagenome | biome: human gut; feature: human-associated habitat; material: faeces...
TCAAGGAATTTATTTTTTATTTCTGTGAGTTTGCCTCCGGTGAGTTTGTCCACGAAATCAAATCCGGCTGTGTAATAGCCTTTGATTCCCTCCCACGCTCCGGCGACTACTCCTTTTATACCTCCACCGTTCTCCTCATAGGCTGATTTGATATTGTTCAGTTTTTCGGTGACGGTCTCTTTTGCTGCCGTCATCGCATTTCCGACGACTTCTTTGACCTTTCCGAATACATTTGAGACAACCTCTGCAATCTTGCCGAATGCCTCTTTGACGGTCGTCCATAATTTATTGACCGCATTCCGGAACGTCTCTGAATTGTTGTATAATGCAACGAATCCGGCGACCAGTCCTGCAATCGCAAGGACGACGATTCCGATAGGATTTGCCGACATTGCTGCGTTGAGCAACCACTGTCCGGCTGCTGCTGCCTTTGCTGCTACCGTGTGAGCGATTGTCGCTGCTGTTCCTGCCGTTGTTGCCGTCGTGTTTGCTGTCGATGCTACTGTCGACGCTGTTTCCGCTGCTGTGTCTGCGACCGTTGCTGCCGTCTTTCCTGCCAGTTTTGCGACAATCTTCGGAATGATGTCACGCATGGTCTTGTATGTATTGACTGCGGTCTTTATTCCCTGCCCCATCTTGCCGATTGCGACAGTGGCAGGTGCAATCGCTGCAACGAACAGTCCGACCTTGATGATTGTCTGCTGCTGCCCCTCGTCTAAACTTCTGAACCAGTCGCACAGAGTTCCGACTTTCTCGGTGAACCCCTCAATCATCGGAGTGGCAGATGTCAAAATCGTCTGACCGAACTGCATCACGGTATTTTTCAACTCATTGAGTGCCAGTTTGATGTCATACGACGTTGTTTTCATTTTGTCGAATGCCGTGTCTGTCGCTCCGGTCGATTCTCGCATCTGTCCGAGAGTGGAATTGAATGCGTCTGCACTGCCATTGAACAGAATCAATCCGGCTTTCGCTGCCTCTGACGATGAAAACATGTCGCTCATTGAGAGATTCTGTTCTTTTGCTGCCTCGTCCACAATCGCAAGCACATCCGCAAGGCTCGCACCCTCTGCCATCAATTCCTTGAATGACTTTCCGGTCTTTTCACGCAGAATCTTGTCTGTCGTGCTGCCAGTCTTTCCCAACTCATTGAGCATCGCATTCATGTACGTCGTGGTTTCTGCTGTTGCAACACCGTTCGCCGTCATGATTGCGTATCCGGTACATAACTGGTCAAGTGCCACACTGTTGGCATTTGCTGTCGGGATGACTTTACCCATCGCAGAGGACAACTCTGCAACTGTCGTCTTTCCGAGATTCTGCGTCTGAATGAGCATATCGGACACATTTGCGACCTGTTTTGCCTCTAAACCGTAGGCGTTGAGGATTGTGGTCAGCAGGTCGAGCGTGTCTCCGGATTCTGCAAATCCGGCTGTCGCCAGTTTCGTTGACTGCCGAACGAAATCCACTGCATCCGCTGTCTCCTGCCCTGCACTGATTGCGTTATAAACATTGTCAGCAATGTCATCCGCTGCAATTCCTGTCTCATTTGAGAGACTGACAATCGCATCCTCCATCTCTCCGACTGACACCTGTCCGGTGTCCATGATGGTGGATACTTTTGCGATGGAATCCTCGAAATCCACTGCCATCTTTGTCGCTGCTGTCGCAAAGGCTGCGATGCCTGCTGACACGACCATCATTTTCTGACCGAACGCCTCAAGTTTCTGCCCTGCTTTGTCGCATCCGTCAGCAAACGCATCGAGTTTATGGTCTTTCAGTTCTTTGTTGACCTTTGCAAGTTCCCCCTCCATTTCGGAGAGTTTTGCCTCTGCGTTATTGGCTGCGATTGCCTGCTTGTTGAGTGCTGTCTCGGTCTGATTTATGGAGTTTTCACTCGTTTTCAACTCGGTCTCAAGTTTGGTCAGTTCCTCTTTGAGTTTCTTTGTTTCATCCGAGTTCTTTCCGGTCGCCTGTGCAGAATCCTCATAGGCTTTCTTTGCAGCATCGACTTTCGCTTTCAGTTCATCGTGTTTCGTTTTCTGTTCTGACAGTCTCGTGGAAAGTTTTCCATACTGGTCGCCTGCCAGTTTTACAATTTCTTTTTGGAGTTTTATCTTGTCAGACAACGCTCCTGCCTTGTTTGTGAGGATGTCGGTTTGAGACCCGAATGCCTTTGCTTTCGCCTGCGTCGCTGTCCATTGGCTTGCGAGTGCTTTCGCCTCCTGTGCCATCGACTTCATTGTCTTTTGATACGAATTTGCATCCGCAGTCGCTTTCACGCTTACATAAGCCATTCAGTTCCCTCCTCTCCTACTGCTTTTCGTTTATTGTCTTGATTGCAAATTTCATGTAATCAAGCAATGCCACGATGTCAGTCTCAAGGCATTGACTGTATGAATTATTTAATAACTTAATTGCTATCTGAATCACTCTGTCGATATTGTCCGAGCAGACCTCCCATATATTCCTTTGGGTGTCTGCCTCGTCATATCCATTTTCACGGTCATAGTCATCGAATGCCGATGCCTCCTGCTCCACAGGCTCGTCCATCAACTCCAAAAACTTCGGAGTGATGACCTGCTGCATCACAAAATGGATGCTCTTTGCTGCGACCATGACCTCAACGATGTCCGTCTCCCCTAATTCTTCAAGTGACATCCTGCTGCCGAATATTTCCTGTGCAATCTTTTGATTGAAAAACAGTGCATCCGACAGACAATCGCCGTCGTTTTTCTTCATGAGTTCCACATATTTCCGGTACTGCCCGACCGTGATGTGATTCACGAAATGTCTCTTGTCTCCGCAGGCGATGTATATTTCCGGCATCACTTGACGACGGTAAAATTTTCCTGTATCTTCTCCATTTTCTTCTGAATCTTCTCTGCGATGTCCATGTCGACCATCATAAACTCGGTGATAATTTCATCGGCAGAGAGACCGATTTCCACGTTTTTCAAATCCTCAATCGTGAACTGGTTTCCATACAAGCGAACAATCCACTCACACATCAACTGAATGTGTTCTCTTTTGTATCCTGCTGTTGTGCCTCCATTGATAGCCTCTGATGCATCCAAATAATCCATGTAGTCATCTGCACCGATTTTCGGCATCGTGTACTCTTTGTGATTGATTACGATTTTATGCTGTGCCATTTTGATTCCCTCCTGTTATCGTTTTATTTATTAGCCTGCAACTGCTGCCTGCTCTTTTTCCTGCACCTTGCTGAACCAGTCTGTGATTGCTGCCTTTGCGTCTGCATGTTCATCGAGAAGATTGCTCTCGTCGACAACAATCTGATAGAGACCATCTTTCTGTCTGTCATAGAAATCGCCCTTGATGGTGTTGCTCTTTCCTGTGACTTTCTCTGCCTGTGTCTCATGCTCGTCGTCGACACCCTGTCCGAACTTACCGCAATATAACCATACAAATTCATACTTTCCATTTCTGCGTTTTGTACGGTATCCGAGAGCGAGTTCCGGTGCGAGGTCGTCCTTTGATTTCACAAGGAAACCATTCTCATACAACTGACCGAAAATCAACGCTCTGTCCTGCGGTGCAAGTGTTGCGATTTCGATTTCCACCTCTGTTCCCTCATAGGATGTGATTGTCTCCTCTGTTCCGTCATCGGAGTACACTTTTTCACTTGACCACTTATCAGAAATCTTTGCATTGATTGCTCTTGCCAGTTTCACCGGAGTTTCTGTTGCATAGGCGGTCTGTGTGTTCTGTGTCAGTTTTGCGACATAAATGTCTCTTAAACCGCAATATCTGCTGCGTACGATTGTTTCTGCCATTTTTATTCCTCACTTTCTTCGTAGAATTTATTGAATCTTTGTGCTTTCATGTAGATTCCATTTTGAGGCTCTGAATCATCTGCATTCCTTGCCTCGAAACAGAATCCATGTTTTTTCATGAGTTTCTTGATTTTTGCTGCCAGTGCGACCTCGTCCTCTTTTGAGAAGATTGTCACCTGCACCGACAACTGAACACCCTCTGCGTCGTCATCCGAATGACCGTCATCCGTCTCGCCCAAATCCCACAAGGTCACATGTGTGGCATTGATGTCTTTTCTATACCACCCCTGCACGACCTGCGTTCCGGCATCCGACACCTCTTTGAGAGCGTCCGTTGCGTCCTTGATGATGTCTGCCATCGAATCACCCCACAGTCTTGTCTAAAAAGTCTTGATATTCCTGTTCTGCGATGCTCTGAATCTGCCCCTCGGATGCACGACCTGCCTTGTATATAAATTCTTGAGGCGGTCTGTCGACCGTTCCCCAGTTGATGAATTTCACATAAAAGTGTTCGCTGTTGTCCGATTTCGTCCATCCCACATCTGCCTCGGCTCTTGTTCCGCTCGTTTTCACCTTTGCGATAGGAACTGCATCCGCTGCGTGACCGGATGGATGCGATTTTGACCCGAATCCTCGTCCGGAGAGTTCTTGATTTTTCGATTTTGGCATCCGGCTCGACATTTCTCTTTCGATGATTGGTTGAGCCTTTGTCACGATGTTTTTGTTCAGATTTTGAATCTCTTTATCTGTCGCACATTCTTCCAGTGCTTTGACCAGTTCATCCAGTCCTTGAAATTCCATCTCAATCCTCATAAAATCACCGCCTTGTGTCATATTCTGACACCCTATGAAACACGGTTTCCTTTGAGCAGGAAATGTGTTCCGTTCTCCACTGGTGTCATCGAATAAATCTTGAATATATCTCCCTTATAATTGACCGAGAACTCTTTGAGGTGCATCCGCATCGCCTGCGTCTTTTCGCATCTTCTCACCTTGAAAACCGCCGTTTCCTCAAGAGATTGCTGCAATGCAGCATATTTCTCCGTACTTAACAGGTCAGAGACATCACACCAACATTTGAAATATTCCTCCTGTTTGGTTTTATACCTGCCATCCACCACCTCGGAGGTCTCTCTGATGATGGCTATTCGTCCGGTCATGCTCCACCTCCGTATATCTCTTTGAGCAACATCGAGGAGACTGCCGTCTGCATCGTCTTTCTGTCCTTTCCGTACTTCTCACGATTGTCGTATAGGTCTTTCACGAAAATGAGAATCAGCAGATGTTGCCGTTTCGACAGATTGTCAGCATCGAAATTCGGAATCAGTTCCACCATCTCCTCGATGCTCACATCTATCATCAATTCAATGATGTCCTCGTCGTCCTCATAGTCTATGTGATTGTATTTTTTGCAATCCGCAAGCAGTTTCTTTCTCTGCTCCGCTCTTTCTTCATCCGTCATCTGTTCCACCTGCTTTCATTTGCAGGCGGTCATTGCTGACCGCCCTTTGAATTATCCCTGCACTGTCTCGGTGATGAATCCCTTGACCACTGCTGCCTCATCAACAGGCTGCACATCGAAACGGTCTCTGACCTTGATTCCGGTCAAGTCTTTCTCCCACAGACCTGCACCCTTGTCATTCATGTCGATAGTCAGCACGTTGCGGTCAAAGAGTGTGATTGCCTCTTTCAAATCACCCATATAAACCGGATGTTTTGCTCCTGTTTCGATAGTCACGCTCTTGATAACCTTGTTTGAAACCTTGATAATCGGATACTTGCCAAACAATAACATCTGTGTCGGCTGTGTAGGATTCGGCTGCAAGATATACTTGCCGTCCTCGTCCTTGAGTTTATCAATGAAGTTGTAACCGTTCTGATTTGTGATGACCATTGAACTGGTTGCAATCGCAGGGTCGAGGGATACGTTGAAAACGTCCTTGATGCTGTCGAGGTTGGAGATTGCCACCTCTTTTCCTGCGGTCATAGTATCCAGTACCTTGAGAATCATCGCATTTCGTGTCGCCTTTGTCTTTTTGGCAATCCATTTGTTGATGTATGCCATGATATTGGCTGCGGTGTCCTCAAACAATTCGGCAGTAATTTTCAGAATGCCGCCCTTTTTCTTGATGGCATACGCAATCTTTTTGAACTGCGGTTCATCCATATCGGGGAAATCTGCCTCCTCGTCCACGTTATCGAACGGAACGGATTCCGCATCGACTTCGATATTTCTTGAGCCTTTGTTGGTTGTTACGCCCTCGACATTGACATACTGCTCAAGGTTGTCATCGCTGCGTCTCAACTCGATGATGTCGGTTCTGATGTCCTCCGGAATGGTCACGCCGATTCCCATTTCACCATCATCGCCTGCTGTTGTGTCGGATGTGAGTGCATCCTTATACACTTTGACATCCTCCTCTTTCGGTTCTCTCTTGAGGAATCCGCATTTGACAATATTGACAAACGCTTTCACAAGAGTGCTTTTCTTTGCTTTGGGGTCGGATGCTCCTCCTGTGATGTCCTTTGCCTTGCCTGTTCCCAGTGCGTCCTCGATGCCGTCCATGTCATCGTCCTCAAGGTCTGCGAGCAGATTGAACTTGTCCTGCAACTCAACAAGTTCCTGCTTTGCTTTCTTCGCCTCGTCCATCTTGCCCTCTGCGACAAGGGATTTCACTGCGTTCTTTTTGTCATTGATTGCTTTGAGCAATTTCTGCATTTCTTTGTTCATTTTTTGTCTCCTCTCTTTTAAACTCCGTACTCGTCCAAATCTCCGAGCAGGTCATCAATTTCCTGTTGTCTTGCTTTGTCTGCTGCCTGCTGCTCTCTCGCATCTAATGCGTCAATGACTGCCTGCACAATGTCCTGTGTTGCTGTCGTTTTCAGATTCTCCGGCAGATTGTTGTATCTTTCAAAGAAATCCGATGCACACGCTGCGACTGCTGCCTGCTGCTCAATTTCCACATCGAAATATTGTGCGACCTCATTGCCATTCATCCATGTCTCTGCGTCCACAAGTGCCTTGATGGTCTCTCTTTCGACCCCATCCTGCACATGCTCCATGTAGATGTCGAGAATGGATTCCTCGCATTTATTCAACTGCTCAATCACTGCCTCGAAATCGTCGGCATTGCCCCACGCCACACAGAGCGGTTTGTGAACCATACATTGAGCACCGGATGCGAAATGCAATTCGTCGCAAGCGAACATGATGACGGATGCGATACTCGCTGCCATTCCGTCCACATATCCGGTCTTGTGACCCTCGTGTCGTCTCAACTGGTTATAAATTGCCAGTCCTGCGAATACGTCGCCACCTCCGGAATTGAAATAGATGTCGATGTCCTCGTATTTGTCAATCTGATGCAGGAAATTGGCGATGTCCTGCGGACACTTATCCTCCTCGTACCACATGGATTCCCATGTCGCTGATACGATGTCGCCATAGAAATAGAGTGAGCATCTCTGTTTCTGTTCATCCTCTTTCAAATCCAAATACCCGACCTTGTCCACCTGTCCGGTTCGTTTATTTTTCTTTGTGAAATCAAATCGTTTCATCTTCGGCATTCTCCTCACCTCCCTCCGATTCTTTTTTTTCGGTCGTTTGCTGACCTTTTTCGGTGTATTGCACACCTGCCTTTTCAACCGGAATCACGTTTCCGTTTGCGAGGAGAACGTCTCCTCCTTTAGCATCCGACATATCAAGATGGTGTCTCGCCTCGTTCGGCTTGAGGATGCTGTTCTTGACACCATTTGCGAGGTATTCCATTTGTGTCTTTGAATCAGTTCTGAAAAGAACTTTTTCATTAAATTTGAAATACATTCCGTCATCCTGCTCGTCCGGTGTGAGGAGTTTGAAATTCAATTCCTCCTCGTACTGCTTTATGATGAAAAGCATGGTGTCGACATAGAATGACAACTGCTGCATTTCTGAATTGCTATATGACGATTTTTCATAGTCATTGATTTGATTCGGTTTCACTCCGAACGCTGCTGCAATCTGCAACGATGTATATTTTTTCAGTTCAAAGAACTGGGAATCTGTCAACTTGATGTCGAGTGGTGTCAACTTCATTCCGAGAGGTACAGGCAGGATTCGTCCGGTGTTCTTTGCACCGCTGCCGAACTCCTCGAAAGATTCTCGGAGTGCCTCTTTTGCCTCTTTGTTGAGTGTTCCTGTGTATTCCAGTACCGCCTTTGCAGACAATCCGGATTCGTACAACTTATTCATGAAATCCTGTGACGCTGCTGCACCGTTCACGGTATCCTGCAAAATCTTCTGTACTGGGAGACCTGTGATTCCGTCGAGGCTGTGTGATGTCTTAAAGTGCATCACCTCGTCCGTGCTGAATATGTATCTCTTTCCGGATGTTGGGTCGGTGTAGACATACCACAAACGCCCCACTCCTGCGAAAATACCTGCGTCGTCGACGATAATCTGCACACAACTGGACTGCATCACCCACAGGTCGAGGACTTTCAACTCGCCTCCGTATTTCTTCCGGATGAATTTCCTCCGGATGTAGACATAGGCGTTTCCGTAGTGGTTGCGATTCATCTCGACCGTGTTCCAAAATACTGTCGGTGTCATGAACGGATTCGGTCTCGTCTTAATGAGGCGAGATGTGTCCGTGTCATCCGGTTCAATAATGCCCTCCTCTGTCGACTGATAGAATTTGAGTGGCATCTTTGCCAGCGTCTCCGACAGCATCTTGAGGCAGGTGAAATATGTCACCTCTGACAGAGGTTGTCTCCTCTTTTTGCCTAAAAGTCCGAGAAAATCCGGCGAATTGATTCCGAAAGTCTTGTATGATTCCGGTTCTGCTGCATTCACTGCTCCGTTCCTGTTTCTCCATCTTTCCATTAAGTTGCTGTATGCTGTTTTGAATGGATTCATCGGTTCTCACCTCCGTTCTCTTTGTATTGTTCTTTCAAGGCAAGCCATTCGGACACGAAATCATTTGCGTCCGGCTTGTACTCGTCTTTCATTGCGAGTTTCCATGCGTCGATGATAGCGTCAATCGGGTCGATTCTGTCCTCTGTGATGTCCTTGTCGATTTTGATTTCTCCGTAATTGTTGGAGATTGTCTTTGCATTCGCAATCGACCATGTGAGGAGTTCATCTGCCGGAACGACTTTCTTGCTCTTTCCGACTTCCACGCCCTCGATTTCCACGTTTCCGACGAGGATTTCCAGTCTGAAATCGACTGTCGCATCGTTCAACTCTTTCGCTGTCTGGGTGATTGAGATTGAATCCCATCCCATCGCCTCAAGGTCAGAGAGGAATGCCGATGCGTTGTGTGGGTCGTAACAAATCATTTGAGGATTGAGGTCGTACTGCTCAATCATCTCTTTCAAATACGTCAAAATGTATTTGTAATCTGTTTTGATACCTCCCAGTGTATAGGTCGGTGTCACAAGACCCTTTTCAATCCAAACATCATACGGAACTTTGTCCGTCTTGATGTGTTCGTCCACCCTGCTCGCAGGAATGAACGAGTGTGTCTTGACGAAATACCTCTTTTCTCCATCCTCGCCCACGAAAGGAATGACAATGGCGATGGATGTGAGGTCTCCACCGGATGACAGGTCAACTCCCACATAACACTTTGACCCTCTGAAATCTTCCAGTGTCTTGAGAACTGCGAGGCGTTTCCACTTCTTGATGTCCTTGATGTACTGGTGATTTGACCACTGAATCCATTGATTCAACTGTTTCACAAGGAAATCTCGCAAATCCTCGCCACCCATATCTTTGGCAGTAGATGCGACCGGAATCATATTCTCAAGTGCATCTCTGTCGAATGCGAGAATCGGATTCGCTTTTATCCAGTTCTCCGGTTTCCACATGTCATCATCTTCATTCATCTGTGCGATATATACGAACTGTGCATCGTTCTCAAATACGCCCTTGAGAAGATTGCAACAATACTCATATAGTTTGTAGCACGGTGATTTCAGATTGAATCCGGCTGTCGTGATGACTGAAATCAATGCGGATTTCAGTTTCTTGATGCCACCCTCAAGCAGTTTATACATCTGATTTGTCTTGTGGGCGTGATACTCGTCAACGATTCCGAGATATGCTCTGAAACCGTCCATCGACTTCGTATCACCGGACACCGCTTTGATGACCGAGTGTGTCAGCAGACAATCAATCGTGTTGTTATGTTCATGTACTTTGAACCATGCCTGCAACTCCTCGTCGCTGTTTATGAATTTGATGACCTCCTGCAAAACAATGTTCGCTTGGTCTTGCTTTGTAGCAGTACAGAATATTTTTCCGTATTTGTAACCGTCAAAATTGCCGTAATAGGCTGCGAGAATACCATTGATGAATGATTTGCCGTTCTGTCGCCCTAACTGGACGTATGAGGTACGAAAACGACGGTGATGGACACCGCTTTTCGGGTCTGCTGTTTTCTTTCTCCATCCATTCAGTGACCCCAAAATGAAACACTGGAACGGATAACAAGTGACCTGTTCCTCCTCGTCACCCTCGGCGATGACCAACTCCTCGGCGAAATTGATGATTTCCTCCGACTTCTCAACATCAAAATAATAGATGTATGGTGCTGCTTTTGATTTTTCAAGGTCATCAAGATGCCTCTGACATGCCAGTTTGACATATTCTCCGGCAATGGCTTTCCCTGCAATGACATCAACTGCGTACTGTGTGCAGCGGTCTATGATTTCAGTGCGTTTCGCCATACACTATTTTGCGTACTTCGCAAATTTGTTTTCCGGTTTTTGCTCCGGTGCTTTCGGTACGACTAAACGGCATCGACTTGACACCGTCAGTCCGAAATCACTCGCCCCCTGCCTGCACTGTTTCCAACACCTGTCTTGAATAATCAAGAGACGCTCCTGTTCGCCGTTCACGACCTCTCTTTCTCCGACCTGCGTCTGTTCCATCTTTCCAGTCTCCGGATTCATCTGCTCCTTATAAACCGGAATCATGATGGTGAGAGGAATCTCGCTCAACTTCTTTGTGACTTCGAGATACTTCTCTTGTGCAATCAGCAGTCTCGCAAGTGCGTCACAGTCCACATTTGCAATGAGTTTGATTTCGAGCAGTTCTTTCGCCAGTTTCCGGAACTTCTTTTTGAGTTCCGGTGACAAATATGTGGGAGGCTTTACTTTGTCAGATGGTGCTTTGACCTCCGCATTTTTTCGAGCCTCAATTTCCGCTTTTGTGAGGTGTTTTTTTCCTTTCAAAACCACCAAATCGGTCGGTTGTCTTGTTCCTGCCATGCAACAACAAACCCCCTTTCCGTCTGATGTTCCGGTGATGTGGTGTCACATTCTGACACCCCTCTAGGCTGACCCCATATTTTGAAATTCTCGTGGGGAGTTTTCTCCGAATCATTCGGGGGGTGCGACTAGACCGAATCCGGTCAAAACTTTTTCGATACCCCCTGCCTCTTTGAAGTGCTGCACAATCACCTGTCGAATCCTCGCTTGCGTTGCTCTCATGGTTGCCTTGTCTTGTTTGTATAGTGCTGTGATTATGTTGTGAGAGTTATGGCTGACAGGGAACAGATTCAAAGGATTGAGCCTCTGATTCCAGTCATCTTCTAACTCGATGATGTGGTGTATCGGGTCGGATGGTTGGAGTGGAATCAGTTCATCCAATACATACAGAGCATAGATGTCTATGTGGTCATAGACCGCCTGCATTATCGGGCGAATCGCTCGCCATTCCTGCGATAGATAGAACTCTGCTGCCCTCTTGTCACGCCGTGTATTGTTATACACAACATGTCTCGACTGCTGCCTTTGCTCACACTTCTCGCACATCTTCATCGTCTGCGGAATCATTGCTCCGCACCTGCACACTTTATACAACATCACCTCACCCCTTTCGTCGCCTGCTGCCGTGTTTCTTTTCATAAGGCAGCAGGTTTCACACTGTGTCCTGCTGCCCCGATAACAGGAGGGCGAACAGAGGCAAGAAAAAAGCGACTGCATCTCTGCAATCGCTCCTCACAACTGTTCACGTTATCATTTTATCACTTTGATTTTCACTTTTGTTCCCCATCTTTTCACGGCATTTTCACGGCATTTTCACGCCTTTTTCACAGCAATCTTGCAATTTTCAATCGCTTTTGCACCGAATAATTTGATTGACAGGCGTTCCACCATAACCTTGCACCATGTTTTCGGTGCATTCTTTCCGCAGTTGTGTTTCTCTCTGATGTCCTCGTATGTCTTGCCGTCAATGTATCGCATCCGGAGAGCGTCGAACTTGTATCCCTCGCCTGCTGCCTCTGTCTCTTTCTCAAGAGCATCCAGTGCTTTGTTGATATGCTCAAACAGAATGACCGTCTCTGCCCTGCATTCACGAATGGATTTGAGAAACGCTCTCTCTGCTGACATGTTGTAGAGGTCTGCATTCTCTCCCTGCGACACCTCACTGACCGCCTCTCTGATGTATCTCTGCATCTCATTGTAATTCTCAAGATACAGATATGTTTTGTCGATGGCTGTCGCCTCTGTCTGTTCTGTCATCTTCTCACTCTCCTCTTTCTCCTCATAGGCAGTCCGTGCATCTTTCGCCAGTTGTTTGATTCTGTCCTCACCTTATATCTTGCCCGTGCTGCTACCGCATAGGCGAGAGCATCCACTGCATCCTGCGTCTTGATTCCGTATCCCTTTGCGGTCATGCCTATTCCATCAAGCCACATCCATCCGTCGCCCATGTTTCCACCGCCAAAACCATCACTCGAAACAAAATTCAAGTTTATATGTGGCATTGGTGGTATTGGTCGCATCGCTGACTGAAACTCCGACAATCCTCCGTATCGACCGCCGAGAAGTGGTGCAGGGATTCCGAAACTGGTCAGCATTCCCATTCTCGCCTGTTTCATGTATTCATCACCAAACAGCGGAGGAATCGGTTTCACTTCCGTCTTGCCTCCGACCGTCGCCTTGTCTGCTGCCTGCTGCACAATCTGCTCAATCTCTTTTTCACTTTTTCCGGATGCTTTGAGACCGCAGATGATGCTTTTCACCTTTTCAATCCATCCCATCAAATCGCCTCCTCCCTGTGTGCCTAATTGAAAGGGAGTTCTTCGTCGATTCCGTCCGGAATGTTCATGAATCCATCTCCATCTGTCGGATATGGTGAGGACTGCTCCTGCTGACTGCTGCCGGATGCGTTTCCTTTGCTCTCTGCGAACTCCTGCTCCTCGATGACCACGTCAGTGGTATAAACACGCTGACCCTCTCTATTTGTGTATGACCCTGTTTGAATCCTGCCGGAAACCGTGACTTTCGTGCCTTTTCTGAAATATTTCTCTGCGAACTCTCCTGCTCTTCCAAATGCCACACAGGGAATGAAATCGGCTGACTGCTGCCCCTCGCTCCTGCTGCCTTTGCGGTCAACTGCTAATGTGTAGCGAGCGACGCACATGGATTCCTGCGAACTGTTCGCCTGTGTATATCGTGATTCGGGGTCTCTTGTCAATCGCCCCATCAATATGACCTTATTCATGAACGAGAGCCTCCTTTGTCATCTTTCTCTTTTCCCATCTGCCCGAACGCCTTGACCAGTTCCACCAAAAAGGCAATCAGTACCACCAACACAATCAAGCCGACCACAATTCCGATTCCGACCATTATCATCTCAAAAATCGCCATTTCTTTCCCTCCTCTATGCGTGATTATTGAGTTCTTTTGACAGATGCAGGAATTTCTCTTTGAACTCCTCATTGCTGCCATTCATGCAGGTCTCGAACATGTCCTCATAGAGTTCTGCATTCTCCACGATGAAACGCTGTTGTCCGACCGTGTATCTATTCTTGAAAAACTGCTCTTTGTATCCCTCAAGGATGACCGTCCACGCCTCTCTCTGTTTTCCATCCACATCCGGATATTTCGAGAGCATCCGGTTCACCACCTTGTCGATTGCGTCCGAGATGACCTTTTTCCAGTCCGGACGACCCTCTGTCAGTAGAAACTCAATATCTGCGAACGAATCTCCGGCAGCGATTGCGATGATTCTGATTTCTTTCTTTCCTTTGGCAGATTCAAGAATCAAATCCTCGTCATACGCTGCACGATAGTATTTCAATTTCTCCTCAAAATTCTCGGTCGGATTGATGATGATTTCCGGACGACTGCTGCCCTCTGTCTGAATCCCGACCCCGATATATCTCGCATGTTCTGCGATTGCCCTTTTGAATATCTCTGCAAATTCCTTTTTTCTCAATTCCTGTCCTCCTCCCTTACGATGCCATCACTTTGGCAAGTAGGCTCTCATATAACGCCTTGTATGTATCACGTTCCGTCTGAATGCGAATAATATTCTCTGACGGTGATTCTGCTGCCACTCTCGTCTTTTCCTCGACATACACCGCTGCATTCTGCTCGATTTCCTCAATCTTCTTTTCATGGTCAGAAATCATCACCTCAATTTCTTCCTTGAGGCTTTTAATTTCCTCCTGCTGCCTTTTGATTGTTTCATTGTACTGTTTGGATGTCTTGATTCCGGCATCCAGTGACAAGGAAATCATGAGAGCGATGTCGATGTTCTCCATCTCTTTGTCGGTACACTGCCCGATATAATTTCCAACCCTCTCAACTGCTACCGAATGAACCTGCTCACATAAAACTGTGCTGATTCTTCCTGTCGACCGGATGACGCAGTGTGTCGGCAGGTCTGTCTTTGGCTGTGTTGTCAAATATACCACCTCGATGGTGTTGCTGTTCTCATTGTTCCGGTCATTGCTGACCACTACTGCCGGACGGTCTGCCTGCTGCTCACTGCCGTGAACTGCCCCCCCTCGGCTGATATAGAATATCTCTCCTCGCTTTATGTCTGTACCGCTCATTTTGTCTCCTCCTGTTCTGCTTTGCTTATCTCATGCGGTTCTGATTCTTTGATGAACCTTTCGTCTGCCGGATTCCATTCTCGGATTTTTATTCCGTTCATCAAATCACCGAAACTCGATTCCCCTCCTGCTTTTTTGTCCTCGTCATCTGCCATGATTAGCAAATTCTTTGAAATCGCCATCAACATGATTCCCCTTGCGATTTTAGGTGTTTCGTCTCCGAATTTGATGACAAGGTTTTTCTCCTCGTCTCCGTCCGTCAAAATCCACGCCTTTTCTATGTTCTCATTTCCCTTGAGTTGCTCTGTGAAAAACGGTGTCAAATCTGTCGCCTGTTTCATTTTCATCCTCACCACCTTGTCAAAATATCCCTCTGCCTGTTTGATTGCAGGCTCGCATCTGTATCCGGTGCAGGTGTGCAGGTGAGACCCAATGCAAAACCTGCATGTGTTGAGCCTCACCCATTCCTCTCTGTCCTGCTGCCGTGTCATTCTATTCCTCTACCCTCGACGAATGCGACCGCTTTCTCCACTGTGATGAAATCATCTCCGTCCTCGGTGTATCCGTCACAATTTGCTTTGATTTCCGCACATATCTGTTTGATGTCCACATTCTGCAATGGTTCATCTGATTCGTTCAACAATCTTGTCGCCATGATACAGAATCCGTCCTCAAGACCAGTGAAATCATCGAGCAGGTATGTCACGAGAACTCTCACAATTCTGCCTGTGTTCTTTCCATCCTTGAACTCCATCATCTCAAGGATGTCGCCCTTTTTATATCCTCTGTCATTCTTGCGGAGTTCAAAACTCTTTTCTCCGCTCAATACCTCCTCAAAGAATGACGCTCCGAGACGAATCTTGTGAATCTTCTGGCCGTTCTCTCCGGTCTCACTCGGAATCTGCTCCATCTTCTCGGCATCTGCCATCTCACGGAGTTTCTTTGCCGTCTCTTTGTCGATGGCATCCTGTTCCTCGGAATATCTCTGCTCGTCGGTTTTGTATGCCTCTGCTCTGTTCTTGTACTGGTCGCACTTTGTGCATGTTCCGGTCTTTACATTGCATGTCTCGTATTCCGTGCAGGAGTAGCAAATGGATGTGATTCCCTCCGGATGCGGTGTCTGATAGTCGTCACCTGCTGCCGGATGTTCCTCCGGAGGATTCATGCCTCCGAATCCTGTTTCCTCGGCAGTGTCAGAATCGGACACCTCCTCCTCTGCGTCCTCCCCGATGACATTCCCATGATACGAAAGAGGTGTCTCTCCAGACTGCTGCACATCATCAAGATTCATCTGCCCCTCGACCTGTTCGCCTGCTGCCAGTGCTGCCTTTTTCTCTTTCATGTCCTTGATGGTCTGATAAGTGAGTTCTCCGGTATCCATGAGGATTCCCAGTGCCTCCCTCTGCTCGTCTGATGACATTCCGCTCAATTCATAGGCTGCGGAGAATGTGAGACGATTCTTGTTCGGTTCCTCCATGAACTCCGGAATGAGATTGTTGCTGACCGCCTCAATCTGTGCCACCTTTGTCTTTGATATATTGAGCAGGTCGGCGATAACATCACGCAGGCGACCGGATTGCAGGTTGTACCCTTTCAATTCGATGCCGTTGGCTTTCATGTCCTCAAGTGTTGCCTTGAGTTCCTGCTCCTCATGAATCATCGTCTCGATGTCCTTGCTGCGGTGACTATTCGCAATAATCAGAGCGACTTTTTCCTCCTGTGAGGTTGTCGGTGCGATGATATTGCATGTCACAAACTCAAATTCTTTATATCCACGCTCGACGAGCAGATGCAACGCCCTCCATCTTCTTTCACCGGAAATCAGTTTGTATTCGCCTGCTGCCTCAAGAGGCTCATATTTCACGACGAGGTTTTCCAGTAACCCGATAGCAAGAATCTCTCCTGCTTTCTGCTCAATATCCTCCTGCGGATAGAAATTGCCCTCGTTTGCGTAAATCTTGAAAATCGACAGGTCTTTCGTCCGGAACTTTGCTCTCGGTGTCGTGTCGTCGATTCCTGCCTTTGTCTGCTTATTCAGTGCGTCCATGACGCTATATCCTGTTGCCATCACTTTTCCTCCTGTTTAATTCATTACCATGTCGAGAATCTTCTCTCTCAACTGCAAATTCTCGGTCACTAATGACCGGATGAATCTCTGCTGTTCTTTGATGATGCTCTCATACTTTTTGATGTCCGGTTTTTCTCCAAACGCCACCTCGATGTCATTGTCAAACATCTCTTTTTCGGATAAATCAACCATTTTTGTCCTCCTGTTCAAAACGTAATACTTTGTACGTGCAACGTATTACCTTTTTCATGATTATGTATTACTTATTCCGGAATTTTAACTCTCGGAACTCTGCTGCCATGTTGCGAACTTTATCCGAGAAACTCCTGCCGTGACACCCCTCAATGGTTTCGAGTGTCTCTTGGTCGATTTTGATGCTCTTTTGAATATTTGCACCGATATGGTCGTATATTTTGCCGTTTTCAGTTTCTTTCCACCTATACATCCGACCGCACCTCCTGCTCGGATGCTTTTCTCTTTTTCGGGATGCACCCCTCACATTGCTCCGTTCCTCTCAACTTTGAAATCTTGCATCCACCTCGGCATTGAGCCACCTTTGAAATATGCTTGCTGCACTCACGATTTTCGCATCTGTTGTCACAGAATGTCGGATAGTTGTTTGTGTTAATCATGATTATGGGATTCCTTTTCATCATCGCACCTCCATCTCTTTCAAGAGTTCATGAACGATGTTTCGATAGTCCTGCGATGCAATACTCCTCGGAGAGAACTCCGGCAGTGGACGCATCTCAATGGTCGCCCTCTCTGCAATCACGGAACGTCTCACCGGAGTGACGAATGTGTCGAATCCGGAGGAGTTCTTGAGCCAATCCTCAAAATCCAGTGATGTCTTGTTTTTCTGTCTCATGGTCAAAATTGCCTTGATTCGGAGTTCCGGATTGATTTGCCTCAAATCCTCAATCTGTTCCGACAGGTTTGTGATTGCTCTGATTTCGTATCCTCCGACCTTTACCGGAACGATGACCATTTCCGCAGCCATAAGGATGTTGACCACCACCATGTCGAACAGTCGCCCACAGTCACAAATGCAGTAGTCGTATGCGTCCGCAACCTCTGCCAGTGCATCACGCAGACGGAAAATCTGATTTTCTGCTGACTTCATGAGCAGATTCATGTCTGTCTGCATGAGGTATCCATTCGCCGGAACGATGTCGATGTGTGGGTATCTCGTCGCCTTGATGGTGTCCGTTGTCCGGAATCGCCCTCCCACACTCACATGTTTCTCAATCAGTTCACTCATGCCGATTCCCTCCGGTTCATAACATCCAAATGTCTCGGATGTGTCTCCCTGTTGGTCGCCCTCAAGAATCAACACTCTTTTTCCGAACTCCTCTCCCAGTATGTAGGCGATGGAATCCGATGTCGTTGTTTTGCCGATGCCACCTTTCGGTGACATTACTCCGATAATTCTCATTTTTTGTTTCCTCCTGTTATCTTTGCCCTGTTATCTGTTACCTGCTGCCATTGCTATGCAGAGAATGATTGTGATTCCTGTGAGGAATATTGCCTCAAGTCTGTCAAATTCTTTCACCTGTCTCACCTCACCCTCTGCGTCGTCCTTGACCACTGCTGCACGTTCTGTATTGACACATGTCTTTCCCGACCTCATACGCCACTATCAGAAACGTGATGCCTGCTGCCAGTGTTGTCACGCCGATGATGATTGCCACTTTCACGCTCTCACCTCCTCGATAAAATACTCGTTGAGTGTGCATCCTCTGCACTGCTGTTCCATCTCTCCGTCGTCCGGATTGTAGCATCCGGAACACTGACCCACTCCATTCACGACCAGAGGCTTGAATCCGAATTTGTTCTGTCGAACTGCTACCTCGCATTTTTTGAGGAATCGTGCCGTGTCCTTTCTCTGCTTTTCAATCCGCTGCCACTTCGTCATCATTTCACCTCACCGCCTTTCATGATGCTGTTGTTCGGTATATCCATGACCATCTTTTCGATTGCGTCCTGCTTTCCATTCGCTCGCCCCATCACAAACATGACATCGTTCATCCTCCAACTATTGAGAGATAAATATTTCTTGATGACCTCGATTGCCTCCTCTGCGGAGTAGCAGGTCGCCACGAAATGACCTGCCTCTGCCATGTCTGTGAGAAACTCTTTCTGTGATGCCTGCTGCCTGTTGTCTCCGAACTTCATCTCGATGTATAGTCCGCAATAAATTCCTTTCGGATATGGCAAGCATAGGTCGCTCACTCCTGCCTTGACACCCATCTGTTTGAGTTTCACCGCCTCGTTTCGATTCCTGCTGCCACCGTTCGGACAATGATGCAACCATTTCAATTCCGGATAGACATTCATCTGATAGGTCGCCCATTGGATGACCGCAATCTGTTCTGTGTCCTCGCTCCTCATTGCATATTTCAGATTCATTCAGATTCCCTCCTCTCTGCACATGCGATAATATTTGCAAAACAAACATATTTTCCGGCATCTTATGCCACAATCTTTCACTTTGAACATCCACAAAAACCGCTGAATCATTCTCCTGCCTCCATCTCCATCTCGAAATATCCATGCAGAAAAATCGGCTTTTCTTTCTTGCCGTAGGAATTGCGAGGCGGTGTGCATTCCTTAAGTTCCGGAAACGCTTTTCTCGCCTGCTGCCATCGTCTCACATTGCCAATCCGGTGAATCTTTTCCATGTAGACCTTGACTGTCTTTCCTGCTACCGTTCCGAACGCTGTCCGGTCGATATGGAGAAAATCACTGAATCCTGCTGTCTCAATCTTTTCCTCTGCTATCCGGAAATATCTTTCCTTTGATGCCTGCTGCCAGTCGAAACTCATTGCCCCAGTTCCTCCTCAATCTCTTTCATCCGGTTCATGATGCTCTCGTTGTAGTCATAGACATATATTCCATTGCTCCACAGATGTTCCTTTGCTCCGGTCGCTCCGTAGTTGTAGACCGCAAGGGCATCTTGAATCGTGCCGTATTTGTCAATCAGTTCTTTCATGATGTCCACGCCGAGACGAATGTTTTGATACGGATTGAGCAGGTCGCCCGACCCGATTTCCTCCATCCTGTCCTCGTGGAATTTCTGCATGATTTGCATGTATCCGAAACTCTCTCCATCGTCGCCGATGCTGTCGTATTTGTATCCGGATTCATGCTCAATCATTGCGAGAATCAGTGCGTATCTCACGCCCTCCTGCTTGCAAAGGCAGTATGTATATATCTGCACCTCCTCCGGCAGATAGCCTCCGGTTCTCTGATATTCCTCCGGTATTTCGTAATAGACGAAACCCTCCTCCTCGCCACCGTAGTCCATCGACATGGACGAAAACACGTCCGGAATCTCCTCTGTGCTGACTGTTGCCTCTGCATCCTTTGCGATGTCATTGAAAATGACTGCTACACCTGCACAAATATCATCGAGGCTCTCTGCGGTCTGAATCCTGCTTATGATTTCCTGTCGCTGCTGTTCTGCTGCCTCCTGCTTTTTCTGCTCTCCTCTTGCTGTTGTCACTACCATGTGAACCATTAAGACGACCGCCAGTGTCATGAGAATCCTCATGCCGATTCGGTTGTGTCGTCTTGCCTGCTTTCGTGTCATCTTTGTTCCTCCGTTTCCTCATTCTCGCTCGGATGTAGAACATCCCATTGAAATCGTTATAATAAACACCGGAATCCGTGAAATCATATTCCGGATACCATTTGAGCATCTGTTCTCTGATTGTCTCTGCATCTCTGACAAATCCGTCCACATACTTCCCGATAGGCTTGTACGTTCCGGAGGATGCCAGTGGTCTCTTTGAATGGACTTTCCGGATGCGAGGCTGTTTGAGATTCTGCGAGGAGTTCCATCTCTTTTCCCCTTTCTTTCTGTCCTTTTCTTTGGTGATGTAGTTCGACAATCCTGTGAGACCATATTCATCCTTGTCCAGTCGCCTCGTTTCATTCCTGCGACCCTTTTTCCATGTGGATTCAACCGTGTCCATGTCAAGCAGTCCATCCATCACGAGATGATGATGCCATCGGATTTCTGCATCCGGAGACCATTCCGTGATGTATATGTATTTTGCCGGAGGCAGTTCCCTCTTTTTCCTCTGATAGTTCACCCTCCGGATGTAGTTCTGCATATTCTTGACCGCCTCATTCATGTCCTGCGGTTCTTTCCCTGCTCCGTATGTCAATGTGACCCAAATGTCAGAATCACCGAAATTCTCATTGAGCAGGCGTTCCACATATTTGCGAGCGTTCTTGTCATTGAGGTTCTTTTGTGCTTTGGAGTTGTCTCTTTTGATTCTGCCCTCCACCGGAACATCATCCATCTTTTTGAACTCCGGATATATTTCCACCTCAAACTGCTCACCTGCACGAATCTCTTTCAAGGCATACACACACTTGAATCTGTTCTTGAGCATCTGTTCCACGAAATACTCGTGCAGGTCATTGATGCTCTTGTTGAATGCTGCCTCGTAGTCATAAGGGACGAACGTCATCCCCCTCTTTTTCTTCTTGCTTTTATCCACCTACCACATACGTCCTTTCATGCCTGTCCACATTTATCCGGATAGTTTTTCGTTGACTTGTTACTATCTATTACAAGGTCGAAAAAACCATGAAAAACCCTTGATTTCTGCGGACTTTCCCTCGTTTTTTGTTGACGTATGAGCCAGTGTTTGATATAATATTTATAGGTTTAATCACTGACTGATACGTCTTTGATACTTGGGAATCGGCTGCAACCGATTCCCTTTTTCTTTGCTCTTTTTTGGGAGGTATGGCTGCAACCACGCCTCCCGATTTTCATGCCCTGCATATTCTATTTTCAAAGGCTCACGCCTCTTGTTTCCTGCTGCCCTGCCATCGCTGACAGGGCGTTGTCTTTACCTGCTGCCATTACGCTGTCGCAACTGCAAGTCCTTTCTTTTCCCACTTCGCACGTTCCTCCTCTTTCCCTGCCATGTATCCGGCAACGAAAGACTTTTCGGCATCCGGCAACGACACAAATTTTTGAGCCAGTCTCTCGACCATCTCTTTCTTTTCTTCTGACATGTGGTTTCCTCCTCTCGTGACCTGTCTCGTCAGTGCGTGGCGGTCAGTCTCACGCAGACGGATGACCTGCATCCGTTTCGACTTATCCTGCGAATCTCGGAACAAACAATCCGAACTCTGTTGCCGGAAATTCCGACCGGATAATATTGTTCTGTATTCCACAAAAATCATGTGCAAAGTTGAAATCATCCGCTTTCAGCCAGTCCTCAAGTCTCAAATTGAATTTTTTATCTGCACTTTCTACATCCATCATCGCACCCATTCGGTCGCTCTGCGTGATGCCTGCTGCCTCTGCTCTTTCGCATATCTCTGCATACAACATATATTTTTCTCTTTTTGTCATGACCGTTCTCCTCCTCGAATCCTCTCAAGTTCTTTCTCTATGTTCTTTCCGGAATAGTCTGCGAGCAACTTCTCCGAAATGTGATATGTCCAAATCGACGACATCTGAATCGCTGTGCCGATTGGGAGTTTTCCCTGCTGCATCGCAATCCGGACGAATTGCGGTGACACATTGAGGATTGCTGCTGCCTCTGCTGTCAATATTCTCCCGACTTCCATGCTCTTTCCTCCTTTGGTGGTTCTCTCGGTCTGTTCATGACCTCACCTCTGTTCCGGCGTATGTGTACCGTGCTGCGACTTTTCACCTTAAAAAATCACTGAAAACCTGTCATCCATCCACTCACTTTCTAGCAGGTGAGACCGCTGCCATGTTTTTCACGGTATCCCGATGATGTCTTTCGGCTTGCCATCGTCAGAGCGTCGGTCGCCATCCGGACGCTGACGGAGGTTGATTCCTCCGTTTCGGCTTATATGAAAATAAATACTTTTTTGTCATTGTGATTTATCACTCTGTGAGCATGCTCGTTTTGCATTTCTTCCGAATACTCTTTCATCACTTCGTTCGGATGCAAAAAATCCTCTATTTTCCCATCAAATATCACAGAATCGTGCTTGTCAGAAATCAATGTCATTTCTTCCATTCCGAATTTGCTCACAAATCCTTTGATTACGTTTTTGACCTTCTTTTCTGAATCCTTTATTTTTTCTTTGTTCCAGTTCCTCATTATCTTTCCTCCTGTTCTGCTTGTCCTGCTGCCCCTCCTGCCTTATAATGAATGTGCAACCATTTCCGACTGACAGGAGGTGAAAAGCATGGACAACTATCAAAAACTTGCGACTGAAATGAGCGATTCCACAATCAAACAGGCTCAAAAGCGTTCCATCAAGGAATATCTGATTGATAACTGGATTGCGATTGTCGCTCTCATTGTTGCCATCATTGCCTTATTCAAATAGAATCGCTTTTAGCAATGCGAGTATGGCAACGACCAACGAACACCATGAAAGAAAACCTTGTGCTTTGAGGTTTTCTTTTATTTTTTGCCACATTTTCCGAATCCCTCCTGTTCCTTGCTCGGTTTTATCTGCTCTATGCTCATATATTACTGCTCGTTGCTCATTTTGTCAACTATATTTTTTAATTTTCTTGACAATGCTCATTTTTTGACGTATATTCAAGGCATGGAGGTGATAAAATGAATGAACGATTTTCGATTCTGCTCGATGAATTAAAGGCGAGAGGCGTGAAACAGTACGCAGTCGCAGAGGCTCTCGGCGTTACCGAGACCGCCGTTTCCGCATGGAGAAATGGACGCAGAAACCTCACAGAGCAGACAATCAAGGCGATTTGTCGAGAGTTCAACGTCAATTATATGTGGTTGACTTCCGGAGACGGTGAGATGTTCATTGATACCGACGACGACATCATGGAAACCATTGACCGCATCATGCTCGGCGAGAATGAGTTCCACAAAAACCTGTTCAAGACATTCGCTCGACTGGACGAGGATGAACTGCTTGCCCTCGAACGAATCATTGATAAATTCATAGAAGTGAAAAAAGAAAAAGACTGACGGTCTTATCAACCGCCAGTCTCGTGGGTGTAGAGATACGAAACGAATTTGTATATCCTTTTAAGGGTCTTTTCGCTGCGTATCTTTCCGACTATCTCGATGATGTACTCTCTGTACTTGATAGCAACCACCCCTTTCCTGTTCAATCCACTCCTGCAAGGGAGTGACAAACTGAATTATACCACCGATTTCCACGATTGTGGAAATTTTGCAGTGCATTTCCATAATCATGGAAATATTTGCACCGTTCGCCTTTTGGCGTATGTACTGTGATATAATTATTTGTATTCGGATTCAAACAGGTCGGTGATTTTAACATCCAGTGCAATGGCAATCATTTCGAGTTGAAATAATGTCGGAGACACCTTTCCGTTTTCGATGTTGTTGAGCGTAGATTTTCCGAGACCGGATTTCTTTGCCAACTCCATCAAGGTGAGACCCTTTTCGGTTCTCGCCTCCCATGTCAAAATCTTCATCGTCCTCACCTCCTCTCCATGAGGAAAGTGTAAACGATGTGAAATTTGGACAAAAAAAGAGCGACCACCGCTGCAACGGTAATCGCTCCGAGAAACATTTATCTCATGCCCTGCAAAAAGCACTCGATGAATGAATCCTGCAATCATCATTCTACCATAAAACCGTGCTTTTTGCACTGGTTTTATTTTTTATACTCTTTT
>ENA-OPDD01000713-OPDD01000713.1-human-gut-metagenome-genome-assembly--contig:-NODE-713-length-24203-cov-3.824375_pt1 | contig 24203 bp, 26 predicted proteins | sample MGYA00241574_ERZ501499 | MGnify/ENA primary metagenome ERZ501499 (study PRJEB25962, sample SAMEA2042576) | human gut metagenome | biome: human gut; feature: human-associated habitat; material: faeces...
TTCATATCTCTGAGATGTCATGGGGAAGAGTTGACAATCCGAAGAAAGTATTCACAGTTGGTGAAACTCTTAAAGTCCTTGTTAAAGATATCCATGATACAAAAGTTGCACTCAGCTTAAAATTCCCGGAGACAAATCCATGGGCTAACGCAGCTGAGAAGTACGCTGTAGGTACAGTTGTAACAGGAAAAGTTGCAAGAATGACAGACTTTGGTGCATTCGTAGAACTTGCTCCTGGAGTAGATGCACTCCTTCATGTATCACAGATCTCAAGAGCACATGTTGAAAAACCTTCAGACGTACTTTCTGTAGGTCAGGAGATTACAGCTAAGATCGTAGATCTTAACGAAGCTGACAAGAAGATCAGCCTTAGCATGAAAGCACTTGAAAATGCAGAAGCTCAGGAAGAAACTGAAGAATAATTAAATAAGATATACAAGGATAGAGACTGATTGAAGTCTCTATCTTTTGTTTGAAAAAACTGGTAGACATAACTAACTACAGCTGAAAAAAGTTTTCGGATCTATAAGTGATCTCGATAAGTAAGATGAAAAATTTTACCGAATAGTCAGAAAATTCACAAAGAGAGGTCGTAGTAGCCTCTCTTTTTTGTGCAAGGAGACTATTGTGTTAAAAAAATGACAAGATGTACTGGAAAATATACAATAAAATGACGAAAGTTACTGGAATTGTAGGATTTATTTTAGTATATTTATAAGAGAGAAAACAGGAAGGAAGGATATCAAAATGGGACTTTTGACATTTAAAGGCGGAGTTCATCCGAACGACGGAAAAAGTCTTGCGAAAGACAAGGCAATCGTAGAACTTCTGCCACAGGGTGATCTTGTATACCCGTTATCCCAGCATATCGGAGCACCGGCTAAGCCAGTAGTAGCAAAAGGTGACCATGTGCTTAAAGGGCAGAAAATTGCCGAAGCGGGGGGCTTCGTGTCTGCACCGATCTATGCATCCGTATCAGGTACTGTAAAAGCGATTGAACCACGTGTGAATCCGACAGGTTCTAAAGTGAACAGTATCATCATTGCTAATGACGGTCAGTACGAAGAAGTAGAATATCCACAGCCAAAACCTCTTTCTGAACTGACAAAAGAAGAGATTCTGAATATCATTGGAGAGGCTGGCGTAGTAGGTATGGGTGGAGCAGGTTTCCCTACCAGAGTGAAGCTTTCACCAAAAGAGCCAGACAAGATTGATTATATCATTGCAAACTGTGCGGAATGTGAGCCGTATATTACTGCCGATTACAGAAGAATGCTGGAGAATCCGGAACTTCTCGTAGAAGGTATGCGTGTGATCCTGAAGCTTTTTGACAATGCGAAAGGTTTATTTGCAATCGAAGATAACAAACCGGACTGTATCGCAAAATTAAAAGAGCTGACCAAGGACGAGCCTCGTATGGAAGTCAGAGAGATGATGACCAAGTACCCACAGGGCGCAGAACGTCAGCTGATTTTTGCAAATACAGGACGTGCGATCAATTCTACCATGCTTCCGGCAGATGCTGGATGTGTAGTAGACAACGTAGAGACCATCATCAGCATTTACAATGCAGTAGTAAAAGGCATTCCTTCTATGGAACGTGTCGTTACTGTAACAGGGGATGGAGTTGTAAATCCTGGTAACTACAAAGTACTCTTCGGAACCAACCAGAACGAACTGATCGAAGCTGCCGGCGGACTCAAAGAAGGCTGTGAAAAAGTTATTTCAGGTGGACCGATGATGGGATTTGCGATGTATACGACAGATACACCGATCACCAAGACATCTTCATCTATTCTTTGCATGTCAAAAGATGAAGTATCAGCCTGTGAACCGACAGCATGTATCAACTGCGGACGGTGCGTTGACGCCTGTCCAAGCCGCATTATTCCGTCAAGACTGGCTGATTTTGCAGAACGCCATGACGAAGAAGCGTTCCTCAAATTCAATGGTCTTGAATGTGTAGAATGTGGATCCTGCAGTTATGTATGTCCGGCTAAGAGACAACTGAAGCAGGCAATCGGATCGATGAGAAAAACCGCACTTGCCAACAAAAAGAAAAAATAGAATAGAGAGGAAGAGGTGAACAAAAGTGAGTGAACAGTTAAAAGTATCATCTTCACCACATATCCGTTCTAAAGAGACAACCGGCAATATCATGCTGTGGGTTATCATCGCTCTGTTACCGGCAACTTTCTTTGGAATTTACAACTTCCGTGACACACATGCATGGCTGCTTGTTATTGTGACAACAGCAGCAGCAGTTCTTACGGAGTACATTTACGAAAAACTGATGCATAAAAAGATTACGATCAAGGATTTCAGTGCCGCAGTTACAGGACTTCTGCTTGCACTCAACCTTCCGCCGACAGCCCCGATCTGGATGGGAATCATCGGAAGTGTATTCGCAATCCTGGTTGTAAAGCAGCTCTTTGGTGGATTGGGACAGAACTTCATGAACCCTGCACTCGGAGCAAGATGTTTCCTTCTGCTTTCATTTACAAGCCAGATGACAAGCTTTGTATATGATGGTGTGACAGGGGCTACACCACTTGCACAGTTAAAAGCTGGTAACGCAGTAAATACAATGGATATGCTGATTGGTAAGATTCCTGGAACCATCGGTGAGACATCTGTAATCGCTATCGTGATCGGAGCCATCTTCCTGATCCTGATGGGTGTGATCGATATTCGTATTCCTGGAACATATATTGTTACATTTGTGATCTTTATCGGAATCTTCGGACATATTGCAAATCCGGATGTCGGATTCTTTGATCCACAGTACATCACAGCACATCTCTGCGGAGGCGGACTGATGCTTGGTGCATGGTTCATGGCAACCGATTATGTAACATCTCCGATCACACCGAAAGGACAGTTTGTATATGGTATTATCCTTGGTGTGTTAACAGGTCTGTTCCGTCTGTTTGGCGGTTCCGCAGAAGGAGTTTCTTATGCGATCATCATCAGTAACCTTCTGGTGCCATTGATCGAGAGAGTTACTCTTCCAAAACCATTTGGTAAAGGAGGAGAAAAATAATGAATAAGATTGTTAAGAATACACTGATCCTTACACTGATTACTGTAATTGCAGGAGTCCTTCTTGGTGCGGTATATGAAGTTACCAAGACTCCGATCGCACAGTCACAGGAGACAGCCAAAAAAGAAGCATGGCAGGCAGTATTTTCAGATGTAAAACTGGATGATTTCAAAGCAGAAGATGTAGATCAGAAGGCTGCAGACAAAGCTGTAAAAGATATGGGTGTCAATGCAACGATCGACGAAGTCTGTACAGCAGGTGATGCAGGATATGTCATCACAACAACAGACAAAGACGGATTCGGCGGCAATATCCAGATTACAGTTGGTATTAAGAAAGACGGTACGATCAACGGTGTATCTATTCTTTCTATCAGCGAGACAGCAGGTCTTGGTATGAAAGCTACAGAGCCTTCATTCTATAACCAGTATGTGAATAAACAGGCTGATAAATTCGTGGTTTCCAAAGATGGTGGAGAGGGAGAACAGATCGATGCCTTAAGTGGTGCAACCATTACTTCAAGAGCAGTAACAGGAGCTGTCAATGCAGCACTCGGATATTATCAGAATGCATTTAAATAAACAGGAGGTAGTTAGTCATGAATAAATGTACTGAAAGAGTATATAACGGTCTGATCAAAGAAAATCCTACCTTCGTTCTGATGTTAGGAATGTGTCCGACCCTGGCGGTAACAACATCCGCTATTAACGGTTTAGGTATGGGACTGTCCACAACAGTCGTACTTGTACTGTCAAATATGTTGATCTCTATGTTACGTAAGGTGATTCCGGATTCAGTCAGAATGCCGGCATTCATCGTAGTCGTAGCATCTTTCGTAACAATTGTACAGTTCCTTTTAGAGGGATTCGTTCCAAGTCTGTATGATTCACTTGGACTTTACATCCCGCTGATCGTTGTTAACTGTATTATCCTTGGACGTGCAGAAAGTTATGCATCCAAGAACCCGGTACTTCCATCTATCTTTGATGGTATTGGTATGGGACTTGGATTCACACTTGGTCTTACCTGCATCGGTATCGTCAGAGAGCTGATTGGTTCCGGAAAATTATTCGGATTTCAGGTTATGCCTGATATCTACGAACCTGTTACTATTTTCATCCTTGCTCCTGGTGCATTCCTTGTCCTTGCATTCCTTGTTGCGGCACGTAACAAGATCATGAAGAAACTGGAAGCAAAAGGAAAGAAAGTTGTTAAAGCGCAGGGATGCTGTGAAGGCGGATGTGCTTCATGCGGCGGATGCGACGGACACGTGTTCCCGACAGGTCAGGAAAAGGAATAGGAGGGAGATAAGAGATGAAAGAATTACTTATTATAGCAGTTGGTTCGGCGCTTGTTAACAACGTCGTACTCAGCCAGTTCCTCGGTATCTGTCCTTTCCTTGGTGTTTCTAAGAAAATTGAGACAGCAGCCGGCATGGGCGGCGCAGTTGTTTTCGTTATCACGATTGCATCCTTTATTACCGGTGCGATCTACCAGTTCATCTTACATCCGGCAGGATTTGAGTATCTGCAGACCATCGTATTTATCCTGGTTATCGCAGCACTCGTTCAGTTTGTAGAAATGTTCCTCAAGAAGGTTATGCCTCCGCTTTATAATGCACTTGGTGTATATCTCCCGTTGATCACAACAAACTGTGCAGTACTTGGTGTATCACTGAACTGTGTAACAAAAGGATATAACATTCTTGAAGGTGTTGTATACGGATTCTCCACAGCAGTCGGATTCACGATCGCGATCGTGATCATGGCTGGTATCCGTGAGAAGATCGAATACAACGATATCAGTGAGTCTTTCCAGGGAACTCCGATCGTACTGCTTACTGCAGCACTGATGTCCATCGCGTTCTTTGGATTCTCAGGAATCATTTAACAGAAGGAGGACCGTGTTATGAGTATAACAGGAGTATTGATTGCTGCACTTATCGTAGGCGGTACCGGCGTATTCATCGGTGTCTTCCTTGGAATTGCAGGCAAGAAATTTGCAGTTGAAGTAGATGAAAAAGAAGAAGCGATTCTCGCAGAACTTCCGGGTAACAACTGTGGTGGATGTGGATATGCCGGATGTTCCGGTCTTGCAGCAGCTATCGCAAAAGGAGAAGCTCCGGTAGGACAGTGCCCGGTCGGCGGTGCTCCGGTAGCAGCAAAGATCGCAGCGATCATGGGCGAAGAAGCCGGTGAAAGCGTACACGAAGTTGCATTTGTAAAATGTGCAGGAACCTGCGAAAAAGCAAAACAGGCATATGATTATACAGGAATTACAGACTGCCAGATGGCAGCCATGATGCAGAATGGCGGACCAAAAGGATGTTCTTTCGGATGCCTTGGTTTCGGAAGCTGCGTAAAGGCATGTCCGTTCGATGCGATCCATATCGTAGACGGAATTGCAGTAGTCGACAAAGAAGCATGTAAAGCCTGTGGTAAATGTATCGCCACCTGTCCAAAACATCTGATCGAGCTTGTACCTTATGAACAGAAGCATCTCGTACAGTGCAGCTCAAAAGATAAAGGAAAAGACGTTATGAGCGTATGTTCCGTAGGATGTATCGGATGTAAGATGTGTGAAAAAGTATGTGAATCTGATGCAGTACATGTAGTAGATAACATCGCACACATTGATCCGGAAAAATGTACAAACTGTGGAAAATGTGCGGAGAAATGTCCGAAGAAGATCATTAAGTAAATAAATAATGAAAAAAAGGATCCGGATGCTGTTTCGGAGCCTAAGAACAAGTTTTTCTTAGACTTCTGCAAATGCATCCGGATCCTTTTTTTATTGAGTTCATTCGACTGCGGAAGTATGAAAGGATGGAAAGAGAAAGTTAGGAAAATTTAATTTTTAGAATATCGTGGGGTATGTTATAATAGAAAAAATGGAGAAGGAAAAGAAAATTTATTGGTTGACGGTTAGGTGGAAAATCATCCAAAATAGAAATGAAAATAGAGACAAAATACGACATTGCATCATCTGTAAATATTGGCGCAGAGTATGACAAGGGCGTGAAGAAACTCTTTAAGAGCAAAGAGATCATTGTGCCGATTATGGAGATGGTGATTCCGGAATTTGAAGGGTGTTCTCAGGAAGAGATCCTGAATTGTCTGGACCTTGCATCGATTACATCAGATGAGGTTGTCAGTGATGTTCCAGTTTCGGAGACGGATGAATATCGGATACGGGGTGAAGACACAGAACTTTCCGGAGGCTCGGATAAGCTGATTCGGTTTGATTCGAAGTTCAGGATTCGTAATCCGAAGCTTTCAGAGGAAAATATTTTGGTGAATCTTCATATTGATCTTGAAGGACAGAAAAGTTATACGCCGAAGAATCCAACCTATCCCATTATAAAAAGAGGACTTTATTATGTCGCAAGGGATTTGAGCAGTCAGCTTGGAGTGGCAACTGGAAAGACAAATTATGCAGATCTGGAGAAGTGTTATTCAATCTGGATCTGTCTGGAGGATGTACCGGTAAAATTAAGGAATACAATGACAGAATACCGAATAAGGAAAAAAGATATTCTGGGAGAGACGGACGAACCGGAAGAAGATTATGATCTGATGAATGTAATTGTTATCCGAATGGGAGAAAAATCAGAAGAGAGAGGGATATTTGATTATCTTAATCAGATATTTGTGGGAAATATAGAAGAAATAGAGACATATTCACATATTGAATGGGAAGAGGAATTTAAGGAGGATGTGGCTATGACGATGACGGGATTTAGTGATATATTAGTTAGAAGAGGGAGAGAAGAAGGGCGAGAGGAGACAACGGTTAAATTTATCTGGAGTTTACATGAAATGGATTTTACAGATGATATGATTTCGGAAGCAGTAAAAAGACCGGTTGATTATGTGCAGGATATTTTGAAAAAAGATGCACCTCAATAAGAAAGTCGGGAACACTTTTGTGAAAAATAGATTAATAGCAGGAATAAAGATGCTTTTACAGGACTTATGGAATATCCGCATTGCGATTCTTGTATTTGCAATTTATTTTGTTATAGGAAGAAAGTTTTTATACAGTCTGTGTCCAATGGTGATCATGACGGGATTTCCTTGTCCGGGATGCGGGCTTACAAGAGCGATGTTTATGGTGCTGCGAGGGGACTTTGCCGGGGCATGGAAAATGCATCCGTTTATTTATGGTGTGATTATTCTGGTGGGATGGTTTGGCGTGCGGAGATACATACAGAGAAAAGAAACGAAGAGTCTTGGAAAATGGGTGATTCTTCTGTGCGTAGGACTGATTCTATATTATGTGTACCGAATGGTAAGGTATTTTCCGGGAGATGTTCCGATGAGTTATTATTATGGAAGCGTGGGATACCGGGTGTGGGAGATAATTAGAAGTGGAAGAAATTATTTATAGTAGAGTATATAAAAGTGCTGCGAAGTCATCAAAACGATGATGGAGCGGCACTTTTTGGATTAATCATAAAAACAAATGTCGCTTATCTTCCACTTAAGCGACATCTTTTTTACCCAGTATTTTTCTACAACATAAATAATGTTATCATTTTTAACATATTTCGTCAAGTTAGGCATAACGGATTTAGGTGCTTTAACTGTAAAACTTTATCAAAATATCGCAACTTTTTTTACTATTTTGACACCCTAATCATATACGGAATGTTCTACCGGTTCGGTCTGATCGATGTACCGGACGAGGTTAAGGAGAATATGAGGAAAAATGATCGAAGCAATAAAAAACAGAAGAAGCATCAGAAAATATAAGAACAAAGCTGTGGGCAAGGATGAGTCATTCATTCCGAGACGAAGAGGTGGAATTTAGAAATTTATTTTAGGATATAATTATTACTAAAAGATAATGTTGAAAACAATCTTGGATAAGTGGTAAAATCGTTTGGAGGCATAAAATGAAAAAGTATGCGATACCATTGTTATAATTGAAGTGAGCCTGTTGAAGGAAGAAAGAATAAAAATATCTAAAATAATTGATTTGATATGATACTAAAAAGGAAGGTGATTAAAAATCAAGTTGTACAAAAAAATAATAATTCAAGATTTTAATCAACCAGTAATGTGGCTGATTCCGGCAATCATTTTTAGTGCTTGTCTTGTATTTTTTATTAGTTGGGTGTATGAGAAAGGTTCTCAAAAGCAGGAAAAGGATAATGGAATTAATAAAAAATATAGAATTGCGTGGATATTATTTATTGCCTATATTATTGTTACCTTTCAGACTGTCTTTTTTTCAAGAGAAGCGGGGAGCAGGAAAGAAATTAGTTTAGTGTTATTTGAAACATGGGGACATTCTTTCCATATGCATGCTATGTTTATTGAGAATATTATTATGTTTATTCCTTTTGGTGTATTGTTACCAATAGTTTTTAAACAAGTCAGAAGCGGTTGGAAATGTGTGCTGATTGGTTTTTTATGTTCCTGTGGTATAGAGATCACACAGCATATTACGCAGAGAGGATATTTACAATTGGATGATGTGGTAACAAATACAGTTGGGATGTTTATCGGATGGGCGATATGGAAGATCGTATGCAAGTGTCTCAGAACATGTCTGAGTGAAAAGTGCTGATATTATCCAGAAATAATTTCCTGGAATTTCAATATTCGATTTGCGGGGAGTACAGAGCATTCTGAATAGTTGCGGCAGATATTTATGATGAGGAGCCTTTTTGATGTGATAGATGTGCCGGAAAATACAGCGAAAAGAAATGGAGATCAGATGAAAACAGAAAAATGGATCATTTTTGGAATGTTAGTAGCTTTGCTTGCAGGATGTTCTGGAAAGAAAGCAGCAGAAATTTCTGCGGATGCAAAAGTGGGAAGCATCGAATATAAAATGCTGATGAACTGGTTTTTATAACAAATTCAAGCGCACTTCTAATCAGATATCTGAGTGCGGGTTGCAAGAGACTCTGGACATGCTATTCAGAGTATTTCATAGTGAGCGAGGAAGAAGGCTTGCAAAGAAAATAGTAGATTTTTTGTTGGAAGATGAAGGATGTGCAGAATGCTTTCCGTGCAATTTAATCGAAGAATTTAAATGATAAAAACAGCAAAGAACATCAGTGTCTGATTGAGAAGGGAAGTTCTTGATGTTATATCTGCTGGGAAGCTCTTCCCGCGCTAATCCTAGCGCAGGAAGCCTCTCAGCATTTTTCCTTTCCAGAACCGGTACTTCTGATACCGTATCGGCAGATCCATCCAGGTTTTCTTATCGACTATGCTTCTCTGATGTGTGAAGCATTCAAATCCTTCTTTTCCATGATAGCATCCCATGCCGCTTTCTCCGACACCGCCGAACGGCATCTGGCTGGTGGCGAGGTGGATGATGGTATCGTTGATGCAGCCGCCACCAAAATGACATCTGGCAAGGACTTTCTTTTTGGCAGCAGGATCTTCGGTGAAAAGATAGAGTGCAAGCGGGTGGGGATGGGATTCGACCTGCCGGATTGCATCATTCAGGTCAGAATAGGTAAGTACCGGAAGAATCGGTCCGAAAATTTCTTCGCCCATGACCGGATCGTCCCAGGTGACATCTTTTAGGATGGTCGGGGCAATGCGCAGGGCAGACGGATCGGACTCACCTCCACAGACCAGCTTGTCGGTAGCAATCAGGTTCTGCAGCCGGTGAAAATGTTTTTCGTTGATGATTTTCCCATAATCCGGATTTTGAAGAGGCTGTTTGCCAAACTGCCGGTGGATTTCTTTTTCCAGTGCCTGAAGCAGCCGGTTTCGAACAGAAGCATCGCAGAGGATATAATCCGGGGCAACGCAGGTCTGTCCGCAGTTGAGGTATTTTCCGAATACGATCCGTCTTGCGGTGAGAGAAATTTTCGCCGTGGAATCCACGATGCACGGGCTTTTCCCACCAAGCTCCAGAGTGACGGGAGTCAGGTATTCGGCAGCATGACGAAGGACTTCTTTTCCAACCGTTTTTCCTCCGGTGAAAAAGATTTTGTCAAAACGCTGGTTTAAGAGCGCCTGATTTTCTTCCCGGCCTCCGGTGATCATCGTTACATATTCCGGCGGATAACATTCCTTGAGGATCTGGCTCAGAATCTGACTGGTGTGTGGAGCGTAAGCGCTTGGCTTCAGGATGACGGTATTTCCGGCGGCGAGCGCATCGATCAGCGGTTCTAAAGTGAGGAGTACCGGGTAATTCCAGGGACTCATGATCAGTACGGTTCCGTAGGGGGATGGCGATTGAAAGCTTTTGGCGGCGAAGTGTGCCAGCGGAGTAGGGACGGTTTTACAGCGCATCAGCTTTGGTAAATGCTTTTGCATCCAGGTAAGCTCGGAAAGCGTCAGACCGATTTCACACATATAGCTTTCCATCCGGCTTTTTCCAAGATCCGCTTTTAGTGCTGTGTACAGATCTTGTTCATGGCGTTTGAGTGCAAGTTTTAGCTGTTCTAATTGTTTTAATCGAAAAGAAAGCGGAAGTGTTGCGCCGGTTGCAAAAAAATCACGCTGCGTGGAGATCCGCTGTCTGATTGTCTGTTCATCCATGTGTTTTAACCTCCCAGGTATCTGGATATTTAAGTTTCGATTCCTGTTTTCCAAATTATGTTTATATTCTTGAAGAGTCTTTTATACTGAAAATAATGTATATTTCTTTTATGATAACGAAAATAAGGGAATTCTTCAACGGTGTGAGTGGCGAAAATGGAAAGAATGTGATAAAATATTTTTGTTTGCAGCAGCAGACTTACATAATTTTATCAAGACAGGAGTTTTAATATATATGGGATATGAGCGTTTGGAAAAGAGTTTAATCGATCTGGTAAAGGAAGAGCAGGTAAAGCTCGGATATCGGAAAGAGATGATCCGGCTTTATTATCCGCTCAGTTCACTGAATCATTTTATGGAGACGAATGCAGATTCGGAAGAAATGCAGGAGCTCCTTGCAGATTTTCCGAAAGCAGCAGAAGATATTTTCGGGGAAGTCGGGATTACACATGCAAAGGACCGTTTTTGCTTTGCTTTATCGGAAAAAGCATCGGAATATGTACATGAAAATATGAAACCGAATGAATTTATCAAAGAGCTGGTGGAACTTGTCGCAAAGCATGGCTGCACGATGGAAGATATCGAAGTATTGTTCCGTTCTCATTCAGACAAGATCGTGACAGAACCTATGGACAATGGAGAATTTGACCGGATGATCCGGTTTGAAGAGGGAGAAGACAAGTATTATTATTGCTTTAAAGATGAAGGATGCCATATTATTTATCATCGTTTCCTGCCGGAAGATTATGCAGATTTTGACTTTTAAATCGAACATTGCGGGAATTGCATAGCAATGGAGCAATCCGGTTACATCAGTGAGTGGCAAAATTTACTTTTGACACTCATATCATTAAATTGAATAAAAATAGATACAGATTTTGGATTTAAACCAGATAAGAAAATAAGAAATCGAGGTAACACCAATGAAAATCGGAATATATGATTCAGGGATCGGCGGACTTTCTGTGCTTCACCGCGCACTGAAAAAGATGCCGGAAGCAGAATTTATATATTATGCGGATACAAAGCATGTTCCATACGGAGAAAAGACGAGGGAACAGATCAAAGGATATGTAGAAGAGGTTCTGAATTTCCTGATTGCGAAGGAGGTTGATGCAATCGTAATCGCCTGTAATACGGCAACCAGTGTGGCAACGAAAGAATTCAGAGGCGAATTTGCCGTACCGATCGTCGGTATGGAACCGGCAGTCAAGCGCGCGCTCAAGCTCTATCAGGATATGCAGAAACGGATCCTGGTAACAGCAACACCGGTTACGATAGCCGGAGAAAAATTACACAGCCTTCTGGAAAAAGTAGATACCGAACACGAAGTAGACCTTGCGCCACTTCCAAAACTGGTCCGCTTTGCCGAAGCCGGAAGATTTCAGGATCCGGAAGTAGATGAATACCTGAAAAACAGCCTTCAGAGCTATACACTCAACCAGTATGCTGCAGTCGTACTTGGCTGTACTCACTTCAACTACTTCAAACAATCCTTCCGCAAAATCTTTCCCGGAGAAATCCACTTCGTAGACGGCAATGAAGGCACCCTCCGCCAGCTAAAAAGAGTTCTCCCCGAACAAACCACCCCAGGAGAACCCAGCAAAGTCACCTATTACTTCTCCGGAGAACCTGCTGATGATGAGGGTATGAAGAAAATCCAGGCATGTATGACGCAGTTAGATAAAGTATATGAGATCAAGTAAATACTGATATCGAATAAAATCCACCCCATTCCTATCTTGTGCAATGGAGATGAGACTCAAGAATCGTGGAAGCCTTTGCTGAACACGATTCTCGCCCTAAGAGGCTCATCGGAATGCTTTGCACAACTTGGAATGGGGTGGATTTTATTCTTCTCTGGTGGTGTCACAACCTATCTTATTGTACTTCCTGAATCCCGGAAATATCACTATCTATCATCATCGAATAATTGGTATAATACACGACAAACCCAGGCTTGCTTCCATTTGGTTTCTTAACCTGCTTTTTCTCTACATAGTCAACCTCCACCTTTTCAGCCCCGGAATTCTTCGAGTAATGCGCAGCAAGTCTGGCTGCTTCTTCAAAGGTCCGGTCCGGAAGTTCTTCCCCGTTCGTCTTCACGATGACATGGGAACCCGGTGCCTTTTTCGCATGGAACCACCAGTCCCCGCCATTTGCAAAATGGAAGGTGAGTTCTTCGTTCTGAAGATTATTTTTTCCAACATACATATGGAAACCGTCTGAAGAAATATAGTGGAACGGTTTGCTTGTGATCTTCACCTTTTTGGCAGACTGCTTTCTGCGGATAAATCCACTTTCGATCAGTTCTTCCTTGATCTGGATCAGGTCATCCTCGCTTCGTGCAATATCCAGGGATTTGCTGACGGACTCCAGATAATCAATCTCATCTTTCGTTTCTTTGATCAGTTCTGAAAGAGCCTCGAAAGTACGTTTCTGTTTATTATACCGGTCAAAATATTTCTTTGCATTTTCCTGCGGTGTTTTTTGCGGATCCAGCGGAATTTTGATCATTTCGTTAGTATAATAATTGAGTGCTTCCAGTTCTTTTGCACCTTCTTCCAGATTGTAACCGTAGGTGTGGATCAGTTCCCCGTATACCTTGTATTTATCGCGGTTTTCCGTATCGCGAAGCTGCTTTAACTGCAGGTCGTATTTCTTGCGGTTACGTTCCAGTGCTGTCTGAACCACACGGCGCAGATCCGAAGATTTCTGGCGGATCCGGGTGATCAGATCACGGGAAGAATAATAAGTCCGGATCACTTCGGAAATCGAATCATAAGATTTTACCTGATAGCTGGAAAAGTGGGTGAGCAGAAGAGATGAGAACTCTTTCGGCTCATTTCCATTGTAATAAATAGCAGGAGAGAATTTGCTTTCTGTCACCTGCTCCATAAAATAGGTAAACTGCCGGTACAGATGCGCCAGCAGATCACCGGACATCTCTGATGCCGGAACAGAAGAGTCGATTCCTGCCAGATAGCAGATCTCTTCGGCGACAACCGGACTGATTCCGGTAAAACTGTTGTAGATCGCTTTTCCGACCGGCATTGGTTTGGAGAGAAGTTCCTGTGTGAAATTTTCCTCCGGTATGCCAAATGGATTCTCTTTTTTCATAGTATCCGGGATAAAATATTCTCTTCCCGGAAGAACCTCACGCACAGAACTCATCTGCGCGGAAACATGCTTGATACTGTCGATGATCATTCCTTTTTCATTACAGAAAATAATATTGCTGTGCTTGCCCATAATCTCAACGATCAGGGATTTGCGGCACAGATCTCCAAGTTCATCCAGGTGCTCGATCTCGAAGCGGATGATCCGTTCCAGGGAAGGCTGAGAAATGCCTACGATGCGGCCATTTGCAATATGTTTTCTCAGAAGCATACAGAAATTCGGCGCAGTCATCGGACTTGGTTTGTTATCTCTGGACAGATAGATCAGCGGCAGGGATGCACTTGCGGAGATGACCAGTCTTACCTGTCCTTTTGCAGGTTTGATCGTGAGAAGCAGTTCATCATTTTCCGGCTGTGCAATCTTGGCGATCCGTCCGTTCAGGATGGTATCATTTAATTCTTTTACGATATTTGCGATTGTAATTCCATCAAAAGCCATTTTAAAAATTCACCTCATATTTATCCGGGAATATGCCATGGCACATTCTTTTTTCAATGGGCTCATTATAGCATAGAGAGGCATGCATAGACAAGTGAAAATGCCCTGTCACCCGGTTGACGAGTAAGTGTAAATGAACTATAATAATCGATAGTAAAACGGCCCTTAAAAGGTCAGTAAGAAGAGGGAAAATCAAATGATAAAAAGTATGACAGGCTTTGGACGGTGTGAGATCGCCGAAGCAGACCGCAAATTTACCGTAGAGATGAAGGGGGTTAATCACCGTTACCTGGATGTGAATATCCGTATGCCAAAGAAGCTTAACTTCTTTGAGTCCGCGATCCGCAACCTGCTCAAGCAGTATGTGCAGAGAGGAAAGATTGATATTTTCATCGGGTATGAAGATATGACAGAAAGCCAGATGACTTTGAAATATAATCAGAAGCTGGCAGAAGAATATATGGCAAGCTTTAAGCAGATGCAAGAACAGTTTGGGCTTGACAATGATGTGCGGGTATCTACACTTGCACGCTGCCCGGAAGTCCTTACGATGGAAGAACAGTCTGTGGATGAGGAAGAACTGTGGAGTGGTCTTGAAAAAGCAATGAAAGGCGCATGCGAACAGTTTGTACAGACCAAGACTACAGAAGGTGAGAATCTGAAAAAGGATATCATTGGCAAGCTGGATGGAATGCTGGAAGTTGTTGCCAGGGTTGAAGAGCGATCTCCGCAGATCGTTGCTGAATACCGGGAGAAGCTGGAAACGAAAGTGAAGGAGCTTCTTGGGGACACCCAGATTGACGAAGGACGGATCGCGGCTGAGGTTGTGATCTTCTCTGACAAGATCTGTACAGATGAAGAAGTGGTAAGGCTGAAAAGCCATATCAAGCATATGAAGGAAACTCTGGAACAGACAGAGGGAATCGGACGCAAGCTTGATTTCATTGCGCAGGAGATGAACCGTGAGGCGAACACGATCTTATCCAAGGCAAATGATCTGGAAGTATCCAATTATGCAATCGATCTGAAGACTGAGATTGAAAAAGTCCGTGAGCAGATTCAAAATATTGAATAAAGCTTTGAAAAATGTAAAAAGATGTGTTAAAATAACATTTCAATGTCTGAGTATGCAGGAGAACTGATTATGAGAGAAAAAAAAGGAATCCTTATTGTAGTATCCGGATTTTCCGGAGCCGGTAAGGGAACACTGATGAAAAAGCTGATGCAGGACTATGATAATTATGCATTATCGATCTCTGCAACCACGCGACAGCCTCGTGTTGGGGAAGAAGATGGAAGAGAGTATTTTTTCAGAACCAAAGAAGAATTTGAAAAAATGATTGCGCGTGATGAGCTTATAGAGTATGCTAGATATGTAGAAAATTACTATGGAACTCCGAAGCAGTATGTTATGGAGCAGTTAGAGGCAGGCAAGGATGTGATCCTTGAGATTGAGATCCAGGGTGCGTTGAAAGTGAAAGAGAAGTATCCGGATACCCTGCTGATGTTCGTGACTCCGCCGAGTGCGCAGGTACTGAAAGACAGACTGGTAGGACGGGGAACCGAGACCGCAGAAGTGATCGATTCGAGAATGAAGCGGGCAGTAGAAGAATCACAGGGCGTAGAGAAGTACGATTATCTTGTGATCAATGATGACCTGGAGCGCTGCGCAAAAGAGATGCACAGCATTATTCAGGGTGAGCATGACCGGGTAAGCCGGAATGCTGACTTTATAGATGATATCAGAAAAGAACTGAAGGAACTGTAGGAAAGGAGCAGAATTTATGTTACATCCATCATATACCGATTTGATGAAAGTAGTAAATCAGGACGTGGAAGAAGGCGCAACTAAGATTGTCAACAGCCGTTATTCTATCGTTCTTGCAACAGCAAAGAGAGCGAGACAGATCATTGACGGCGAGATGCCGCTTGTTCCTGTTAAGGACGGCGAAAAGCCGCTTTCTATTGCAATTGATGAGCTGAACAGTGGAAAGATCAAAATTATTGCAGAAGATGCAGATAAATAAAAGAAGTTCGATACCCTGCAGCTGTCTGCGGGGTATTCTTATGATAGGGGATTTTATTTTCCGGTGAAGATGATTTCCCCTGCCGCCCAGAAATTATGCTTGAGGAGAAATTTATTTTATGAATATATTATTCATTTCATTAGGCTGTGACAAGAACCTTGTGGATTCGGAGGTCATGCTTGGGATTCTTGCAAAGGACGGTCATCAGATGGTGGACGATGAGACAATGGCAGATGTCATTATCATTAACACCTGCTGCTTTATCCATGACGCAAAGGAAGAGAGTATCCAGAATATTCTTGAGATGGCAGATCTGAAGAAGACCGGTAGATTAAAAGCCCTGATCGTAACAGGCTGTCTTGCACAGAGATACAAAGAAGAGATCATTCAGGAAATCCCGGAGGTTGATGCGGTTCTCGGAACGACTTCTTATGAAGAGATCGCACACGTGATCGATGGAGTTTTAAGCGACAGTCCGATGGAGCGCGGAGATGTGCGCCTGACTATGAAGGATGTGGATTATCTTCCGGTGACAGACACGCACCATATGGTGACGACCGGCGGACATTTCGCTTATCTGAAGATTGCAGAAGGCTGTGACAAGCACTGTACTTACTGTATTATCCCGAAGGTACGAGGAGATTTCCGGAGTGTGCCGATGGAGCATCTGCTGGAGGAAGCGCAGAATCTGGTAGACGGAGGGGTGAAGGAGCTGATCCTGGTAGCACAGGAGACCACCATGTACGGAACCGATCTGTACGGGGAGAAGCGGCTTCCACAGCTTTTGAGAGCGCTTTGCAAGATCAGCGGACTTCGCTGGATCCGTATTTTATACTGCTATCCGGAGGAAATCACGGATGAGCTGATTCAGGTGATCAAGGAGGAACCAAAGATCTGCCATTATCTGGATCTCCCGATCCAGCATGCAAGCGATGGTATCCTGAAGAGAATGGGAAGACGGACTTCCAGAGCGCAGCTCATCGAGACCATTGAGAAGCTTCGACGTGAGATTCCGGATATCGCACTTCGCACAACTTTGATCACTGGATTCCCTGGAGAGACACAGGAACAGCATGAAGAGCTGATGGATTTTGTGGATCAGATGGAATTCGACAGACTTGGCGTATTTACCTACTCACCGGAAGAGGATACTCCTGCAGCATCTATGCCGGATCAGATCCCGGAAGAAGTCAAAGAGGAACGTCAGGCGGAGCTCATGGAACTTCAACAGGATATCGTATTTGACCAGGCAGAAGACCGGATTGGGGAAGAGCTGCTTGTGATGATCGAAGGCAAGGTAGCAGATGAGAATGCCTATGTGGGAAGAACCTACCGGGATGCGCCGAATGTAGACGGACTTATTTTTGTGAACACATCGGAAGAACTGATGTCGGGAGATTTTGCAAAGGTAAAAGTGACCGGATCAGCAGATTATGATTTGATAGGAGAGTTATTATGAATTTACCAAATAAGTTAACGATTTTACGAGTGATTTTAATTCCGTTTTTTGTAGTGTTTATGTTATTTGATATTACCGGAGCAGCAGATAAGTGGATCGCACTTGTGATCTTCTGTGTTGCCAGCCTGACGGATATGCTGGATGGGAAAATCGCCAGAAAGTACAACCTGGTAACGAACTTCGGTAAATTTATGGATCCGCTTGCAGACAAGCTGCTGGTATGTACCGCGCTGATCTGTCTGACATCTATGAACCGACTGAATGTCATTGTTGTTCTGGTGATCATTGCCAGAGAATTTATCATCAGCGGATTCCGTCTGGTTGCTTCTGACAATGGAATCGTCATTGCGGCAAGCTACTGGGGCAAATTCAAAACCGTATCACAGATGGCACTGATCATTGTGCTGATCATGGATCTGGGCGGTGTGTGGAATGTTGTAGGAACAGTCCTTACATGGGTAGCACTGCTTCTGACCATCGTTTCACTGATCGATTATATTGCAAAGAACAAACAGGTATTAACACAGGGAGGCATGTAAAATGGTTGTAGAGCTGATTTCTGTCGGCACTGAAATTTTACTTGGCAACATTGTGAATACAAACGCAGCATACCTAGCAGAGAAATGTGCTCTGCTAGGTTGTTCTTTATATCACCAGATTGTTGTCGGTGACAATGAAGAGCGTATGGAAGAAGCAATCCGCCAGGCAATAGAGCGCGCTGATATCGTAATTCTGACAGGGGGACTTGGCCCTACCAAGGATGATCTGACAAAAGAAGTAACTGCAAAGGTATTTGGCAGAAAACTTTATATGGATGAACATTCCAGGGCACGAATCCGGGACTATTTTGAGAAGATTAAGAGTAAAAAGGTGACAGAGAATAACTGGAAGCAGGCATTGGTTCCGGAAGGCGCGATCGTGATCGACAATCTGAACGGAACGGCACCTGGACTGATCCTGGAGGATAAAGAGCGCGGCAAAGCAGCGATCCTGATCCCTGGGCCTCCGAATGAGATGAAGCCGATGTTTGAACACGACATTGCACCGTACCTCAATAAAAAGCAGCCGGAGGGAATCTATTCCCAGATGGTAAAAGTGTGCGGGATCGGGGAAAGCAGGGCCGAAACCATGGTTGCGGATCTGATGGATGCACAGACCAATCCGACGCTTGCGCCTTATGCAAAGACAGGAGAGGTACATTTTCGTGTGACTGCAAGAGCCTGCTCTGAAGAAGCGGCAGAAAAACTGATGGAGCCGATGATCGAAGAGATGAAGAAGCGTTTTGGTGATGCTGTTTATACGACCGAAGAGAATGTGACACTGGAAGAGTCGGTGATCCGTCTTCTGGAAGAGAAGAAGATGACTGTGACAACGGCAGAATCCTGTACAGGAGGAAAGCTTTCCGGCAGACTTCTGAATGTGTCGGGAGCTTCCGGCGTGTACAATGAAGGATATATTACTTATGCGAATGCATCGAAAGAAAAGATTCTTGGTGTGAAGCATGAGACACTGGAAACCTACGGGGCAGTCAGTGAACAGACAGCAGCAGAGATGGCGCTTGGGGCAGCAAAGGCGGCAGGTGCGGATGCGGCACTTAGTGTAACCGGAATCGCAGGACCTGGCGGCGGTACAGCGGAAAAACCGGTCGGACTTGTGTATATCGGATGTGCGGTAAAAGGAGAGGTAACGGTAAGAGAGTACCGTTTTACCGGCAATCGTGAGAAGAACCGGGACTATGCGGTTGCACGTGCGATCACGCTCTTGCGGGAAGAACTTTTAAAGAGGGCGTAAGAGAGAAAACTAGTTCATTCTGGAAAAGATGAGGTACAGAAAAATGATCATAAAAAGACTATATAGCAGTCAGGAGGTTGTGGAAGGTCTGCATCTGGTATGGGATGTATTTATCAGAGAAAACGCCAATTCCTGTACGCAGTGGGGAATTGAGGAATTTGCCCGTTTTATCAAGATGGAGAATTTTATGCCTCTTGTCGAAAGCGGAGAGATGATCGTCTTTGGCGCGGTAGAAGGACAGGATCTTGGCGGTGTCGGAGCCGTGCGGAGGGATGGACATATTTCCCTTCTGTTTGTCCGCCCGGATTTGCGGAGAAAAGGGATTGCGAAGGCTCTTGTCGGTGAAATGTGCAGATACTGTACGATGCAGTTTGCTCTGATGCGTATGACGGTCAATGCATCGGTTGTGAGTACGGAAGCTTATCACCATATGGGATTCCGGGATCTGGCACCGGTTCAGGAAAAGAACGGGATCCGTTTTGTTCCGATGGATTTGATGATATCACCGGCAAATATAAGATCCTCCTATAATGGAAAGAAACATACGGGACTTTTTATCGGGATCGCAGTTACCGTACTTATTTTTCTGATATTCCTGGGACTGCTTTTCGGAAAAATCATCAGCAATTTTGCGAGTGGTGAAGGAAAACAGGAGGATTCGTCACAGATTTTTGAATATAACCCGGATGAGGACGGAGAAATTGACGATATCTTTGGCAGTAATGGAAATGAAGAGGATAATAAGGACAGCAGTTCTGAAGAAGCACAGGGAATCGAGGCAATTGAAGGCTACGAGGCAGAAAATCTGCCGTATACGATCACGGAGGAAAATTACACTTATTTTTCCAATGGAAATAAAGGCGAATATCCGATGCAGTTTGATGTCAAATATCCGCAGATCACAGGTGTGGAAGGTGAAAATATTGACAAGGTCAATGAAATGCTGAAGGACTGTGCGATGAGTACGGTCAATACCTTATATCTGGCTCCGAGTGATTCTATGAAAGAGAAAATGTTGGAGGAATCGAACCCGTTTTTGGGAAGTCTTGTAACGTACAAGGTTTCTTATGCAGGAGAAGATTTTATCAGCGTAGCATTCAATGATATTTATTATGCAGGAAATACTTCTGCACAGTATTGTGACCTCCGTACCCGCAACATCCGTATTTCTGACGCAAAGCAGTTTGAAGTGGCAGATATCGTGGATCTAAGCGATGCATTTATGCACGATTGGATGAAAAAGATGAAGGGTGAAGCACCATCGGCAGAGGTGTTAAGCAGTGTGAAATTAAATGATTTCCGACAGATTTTAAATGGGGAAATCCTGGAGAACCGGTACTTTGATGCATTCTTTGTAGATAAGGATGGAATTGAGATCGGAATTACTTACCATTACCCGGGAGATGGGAAAAAATCATCTGCGGAGAGTGGATGGATCACAGCGCCGTTTACTATGAAAGAAATAATTGAATATAAAACAGATAGTGAGTTCTGGAATCTTGTACAAAGTAACAATTGACGAATGTCGAAAATTGTGCGAAAATAAATACATATGGTGTTAAAACAATCACAAACGCCTTATAAAAGAAAAACAGATGTATTTGAAAGGAGTTTTAACATGATTTATTCACATGAAGTAGAAATGATGTGTCCGGTAGCTCAGGGTGCAAACCACGGACCAGCTCCAATTCCGGAAGAAGCAAAATGGGTAAAGGCTAAAGAAATCAAAGATATTTCCGGTCTTACACATGGTGTCGGCTGGTGTGCTCCACAGCAGGGTGCATGTAAGCTCACTTTGAACGTTAAAGATGGTATTATTCAGGAAGCACTTGTGGAGACTATCGGATGTTCAGGAATGACTCATTCCGCAGCTATGGCTTCAGAAATTCTTCCAGGAAAGACTATTTTGGAAGCACTTAACACAGACCTTGTCTGTGATGCAATTAATACAGCAATGAGAGAACTTTTCTTACAGATCGTATACGGAAGAACTCAGAGTGCATTCTCAGAAGAAGGACTTCCGATCGGTGCAGGACTTGAAGACCTTGGTAAAGGACTTCGTTCACAGGTTGGTACAATGTACGGAACTCTCGCAAAAGGACCACGTTACCTGGAAATGGCAGAAGGTTATGTAACAGGAATCGCTCTTGATGACCATGATGAAATCATCGGATACCAGTTCGTAAGTCTTGGAAAATTCACAGACTTTGTCAAAGCAGGCGATACTCCGAACGAAGCTTGGGAAAAAGCTAAAGGACAGTACGGACGTGTAGCTGATGCCGTTAAGATCATTGATCCGCGTAAAAACTAATTACATACATAAGTGATTAACGGGTTATATAGGCAACAATATTTTCAGGAGGACAATTAAATGGCTTTATTTGAATCATATGAGAGAAGAATTGATAAAATCAATGAAGTTTTAAACAGCTATGGCATTGCTTCACTCGAAGAAGCTGAAAAGATCACAAAGGATGCCGGACTGGATGTATACAACCAGATCAAAGGTATTCAGCCAATCTGTTTTGAAAACGCATGCTGGGCTTACATCACAGGTGCAGCAATCGCAATCAAAAAAGGATGTACAAGAGCAGCAGACGCTGCAGCAGCAATCGGAGAAGGACTTCAGGCTTTCTGTATTCCGGGATCTGTAGCAGATCAGAGAAAAGTAGGTCTGGGACATGGTAACCTTGGAAAGATGCTTCTTGAAGAAACAACAGACTGCTTCTGCTTCCTTGCAGGACATGAATCATTCGCAGCTGCTGAAGGTGCAATCGGTATCGCTGAAAAAGCAAACAAAGTTCGTCAGAAACCTCTTCGTGTTATCCTGAACGGTCTTGGAAAAGATGCTGCAAAGATCATTTCAAGAATTAACGGATTCACATATGTTCAGACAGACTATGACTATTATACAGGAGAACTGAAAGAAGTTCAGAGAATCGCTTACTCTGACGGACTCCGTTCTAAAGTAAACTGCTACGGTGCAAATGATGTACGTGAAGGTGTAGCTATCATGTGGAAAGAAGGCGTTGACGTTTCTATCACAGGTAACTCTACAAACCCGACGCGTTTCCAGCATCCGGTTGCAGGTACATACAAGAAAGAATGCGTAGAAGCAGGAAAGAAATACTTCTCAGTTGCTTCAGGTGGTGGTACAGGACGTACACTTCACCCGGACAACATGGCAGCAGGACCGGCTTCTTACGGTATGACAGATACACTCGGACGTATGCACTCTGATGCACAGTTCGCAGGATCTTCATCTGTACCGGCTCACGTAGAAATGATGGGTCTTATCGGTGCAGGTAACAACCCGATGGTCGGAATGACAGTCGCTGTTGCTGTAAGTATCGAGGAAGCTCACAAAGCTGGTAAATTCTAAGAAACCGCGTAAAATAAGGACTTGTGAATGCAGTAGATAGTAGTAAAAAGTGTGTAAAAGTAGGTAACTGATACACTACTGATACATTACTGATACACCCTACTGATACACTAGATATCAAAAAAAAAATAACTACTGTATTTTCAGTATTTCATTATGTAACCATTGTGGGTCACGCTTAGTATAGACTTTTTCAGTAATGTCATATATTTCGTGACCCACCATTGTTTTAATGGCATATTCGTCAACCCCAGCATTTTTACACATTGTTATAAAAGTATTTCTTCCATCGTGAGCTCTGTGATCTGGATTCAATTCTAAAGCATCAACAAGTGCTTCTATTCTACGCCTATACTTATCATATGTTAATTTCAAATTAGATCTTGCCGTATTCGTATCGGTACAATTAAATAAGTATTCACTGTTCAACTCTTGTGCCTTATTGTACCATTTAATAACAAGAGGTCTAATTCTAGGATGAATAGGAACTGTTCGGTTAGTACCTGCTTTAGTCTTCATACCACCAGTTATTTCCCAGTTTTCAAGATCTACTTTTTCAAGCTCAATTAATCCAAGTTCTTGAGGACGCCACCCCATATAGCATTGAATCAATACTATCTCTGACCAGGATTCTTCTTCTCTTATGCTGTCCCATAATTTTTTCTGCTCATCAGCTGTATACGGTATATGACTACGTTTTAGTGCTTCACAATCTTCAATAATATTTTTACTAAGTTTAAACATTCTAGCACAGTTACGATCAGTTATTTCGTTGGCGACTGCATAATCATAAATCAAATTAAACATTGATTTGATTCGTTCTTTTGTAGATGGAGACGGCGTTCTACTTTCACCCTTCTTATCTACATATATTCCATTTTCCATTGCATCTTTTAAATGAAGCACTCTTACTGAGCTATTTGTACGGTGATTTAGATTATGCACAAAGATTAGTTGATAAACACAGTGGAAAGGGAACCCCGTTACTTGACAAAAATGGAAATTGGTTACGGAAAGAAAAATTTACAGATACGAAAGTTATTGGTGTTCATTTAGATATAAACGGGAAGGAAGTAGAAACTGATGCCGGTATGATCGTATATTCTAAAACCGGAACTCATGTATATCCAAGGAGATCAAATAAGTATGAAAATAACAAAGGATTTAGAAGGAAAAAGAGTAAAAATTACAGATATTGATAACGAAATATTTGAGGGAATTGTATCTGACTATATTTATCCTGAAGATAATGAGCCAGAAGGAGTAGCTGGAATTTGTATCGAAGATTGTCCTCAACGTTCTGGCGACTGGATAGGGTTTAATGAACACGATATTAAAGAAATTAAAATAACAGACTAAAAACATTACG
>ENA-OPDD01000719-OPDD01000719.1-human-gut-metagenome-genome-assembly--contig:-NODE-719-length-24026-cov-2.290726_pt1 | contig 24026 bp, 18 predicted proteins | sample MGYA00241574_ERZ501499 | MGnify/ENA primary metagenome ERZ501499 (study PRJEB25962, sample SAMEA2042576) | human gut metagenome | biome: human gut; feature: human-associated habitat; material: faeces...
AACGCTTTCATCTCAGCAATTAAATAACTAAGCATTCTCGCTTAAATTCGTAAAATTCATCATAATTACCTAAAGCTCTCTGTGTTTCACCAATTTCATTTACATAGTCATCTATTTTGTCAATTAGTGAAATGAGTTCTTCATCAGATAAATCTTTATACGATTCGCTCGCCGTTACTGTACGAATTGATGAATATCTCATATTATTAATAATTGCCTGTTCATGTTCTGTTAAAATCATTTATACATCCTTTCTAATCTAATTCTATTACAATATTTAAGTCATGAAATCCATCATGTGATTTTACCGAAAAAGCAAGTTTACATTGGCTGTTTAAATGAACAGTAATCAATTCTTTTGGAATAACTGCCTGCACATTCAAAAAATTCTTATCCAAAATATCCTCTTTCATTTTCGCCACATCATTGCCATAAAATCCAAGGGCTTCGCCACAACCAAGACACCATAATCCAAACCCATTATCGTTATCATACACGATTAAATAAGCATTTGTTTAATTTAATTTCTTGTTTTCACAAAGAATGACATCACCTGTTCTTAACTGATACAACATATTTTTATCTCCATTTCACAAAAACTTTATCGACGAAATACCAACATAGACTCATATTCCTTTTTCATATTCACACCACCTTTCTTTCTGGTAAAATGTGAACTTTTCTTGCTATCATATGTCAATTCTTCCACAAAATGAAAACCACAAGCTTCTACAACGTCTAACATTTCCTGTTTCCATTTCTGATTTACCTGAAAGCAAAAATAAGTTGGCTGTAAATTTAAACTATTCGATACAACATTCTTCCACCATTCCAAAAAATCATCATGAGATAAATTTTCTGCACCCACATCACTGTATATCTCAGTGGAACCATATGGTGGACATGTAATAACAGCATCTACAGAACCTGATAAGGACACTGTTGCTGCATCATCAAATACGATACTTTGTTTCGTCATAGAAAAATCTGATATCATAGCATCATAACCATCTTGTAAATTTGCATTTATATCTACACCTAAATATGATACATCATTATGATAACAACATAACATACGTTCACCCCATCCAGCACATGGGTCATATACACTTTGAATCGAATATTTTGATAATACATTTTGCATTAATGATATGTCAAAAGTCGTATAACCTTTATGAATACCAGCAATCGTAAATGCACGTAATAACTGTAAATTCGTTAATTCAGACGGCAATTTATTCACATAGTTCAATCGATTCCAATACAAATACATCTGTAAAAACAAACCACGCACAATAGGATTCTGCTGCCATAATGCAATTTCACACTGAAAAAATACATAAAACTGATACCACTTTGCTAACAAACTAACATTTTTAATACCAAATGTTTTTGGTTTCACAATACCCAAATCACAAATATCGCGCTGATTAAGCCAAGAATATTCGTGCAACCAATCGGAACCATCAGGACAATCCATTGCAAACCAGACATCAGCATCACGCAATTTACTATCCCAAAGAACAATATAATTCAAATGATGCTGTTCTGCCATATGACGTTTTTGCACATCTTTATCAGACCACACGGAAACAGCATTTTCATAATATTCGCTATTCTTAGCCTTTTCTTGCCAAACCGATAACAAATTCAAAGCATCATCATTTGCTGAATCAAACCAACACAATCCATGCGTCCAAGATGCATTCAACTCAATATACATATCACGTGATTTAATATAAAAATCGCAAGCATATGGATACAAATCACTTGTATACTGACGAAAAACATCATCAACACCAAATTTATCACATAAACGATTGTACAAAACATCCTCAGAACTAGATGTATGAAAAGTATTATTTTTACGCTTTGACTCATTTACTTTCATTACCACATCATGAATCAACATTGAATTTGTAACACCATACTTATTCATAAGTGTTGCAGCTGATTTTTCACGAACATCAGATGATACAAAAGGACACTTACTACCATAACGTTCCATCATCGTATGATTCTTTTTTTCCTGCACTGACGCAGCTGATAATGCGTATTCAACACCATACTTAGCCATACATGTCTCTCGCATTTTTTCCTGTACAACATCACTCTGAGCCGCATTATCAACACCATATCTATCTCTAATCGTTTGCTTTGATTTATCCTGTACAGATTGTGATGCAAACGGCGTATCACCACCATATTTCAATTGATTTGTCGCTTTTCGCTTTGCAATAACACTATCTGCTTCACACGTATAATCAACACCATATCGTTCCTGAACAGTTTGACGACGTTTTTCTTTAATCTCATCATTAGATGTAGGTGACTTAAAACCATATCGTTCTACATTTGTCTTTTCCATCTTTTTATGAATATCTGAATTTTGCAACGGTCGTCTAACACCATATTTTTTCAAATTTGTTGCTTCTACTTTTGCCTGAGCACATTGTGGACAACCTTGCCCAATCCAATGTTTTTCTGGTTTTTGCTCAAACGGACCATGCTTTGGACAAATAATAGTCACCTTTGTTTTACTATTCTTATAATCAACCTGCGAATAATCATACAAATCACCATGTACTAATCGCGATTTTGCAACAAATTCCTCATATGTCATTCCTTTACGCATAATTCTTCACCATCCTGAAAAATATCTGGAAATTTAAAACACAGCAAATGAAACACTAAATCAACAACATAATCAGGCGGTGTCCGAAATCCAGACTCCCAATGCTTAATATTATGTAATGGTATACCAACACACTCTGAAAACTCTTTTTGCGTCATATTTAACTTTGTACGCATTTCTTTTATTGTCATGCTGTAATCTCACTTTCTTTTTTATCTCTAATAATAGTATATCATTGATACCCTAAAATTGCAAGCAAAATATAAAAAAATACTACTCATAAATGAGTAGTATTTTATGTGAACAGTGTATATTTTTAAATTGACTTGTGCCCATCGCTCCGTCGCTCATTACAAACAACATCATCACTGCGAACACTACTTTTCAGCATGAACAAATCAGCTTATTATTCTTCGTCTGAACCGATTTCATCGTCTCATACCTTTCTTTGTATCGAATTTTCTATCCATCTATCTATGAACTTAGGTTTCTGATTTGATACCTGTAAACTGGAATATGCCTGTAACATACTATGGTCTTTCATCGGCACCAATTTACTCAACCACATTTACAAATACCTTTCATTCTCAGATTCGTCAGTCATTCTCATGACATTCTAACCATATTCATTTTACGGACTCCCGGCATATCACTTATAAAATAAATTTCTGCCGACTTCACCGAGTTTCACACCAAAGAACTTTCGTTCCAAAGCATGTCGGAGATTAGAGAGAATGTTTCAGAGCGTTACCTCATCATTCCATTCTTCAAAAATTCAATTCACAGCCCTTGCTGTGGTGTGTCTTTGTTGATTTAAACACACAACAAATCTCACGATGCCATCATCTTCTCAGCGCCAGCCATAGAACGGAGGGCGTTATTAGAGTTACTTACAAGTCTACGCATAGAATTCATAGGTAATGCATCTGTTGCATTGAAGTACAACGTCAACATGTCTAATTCAGGTTTGTCTTCCCATAATTTCGACTTCTGCTCTGCTTCAGCTAATGCGTAATTATACTCATCATCTGACAAATCAGCATATTTACCCTCTTTAGCATCTTTAACAAATTCCACAGCAGGATTCTTCAATTTTCTGGATGTCAACTGTACAAACAGCTGATAAGTGTTGTAAAGTGTTACTTTACCCCACATCTCATCCAACTTTGTATCAAGAACTTTCTCATCCCAATTCAAACGACTGGCACGACGACGAAGTTCTTTTTCTTCTTCCAGATAATAATCAATCAAACCATATGCAGCACGCTTAAACGCATTGTTTGCAGCGTTAGGCCACACAGGGTCCTCTCCACCATCCAGCGGGAAGAATACATCAGCGATGTTTTCTACATATAATGCCGCTTTTGTGAAATCACCTTCACGTGCGGCATCCGCTGCAAGTCCTAATGATACCGATAGGTAAAACTTTGAAATCATCTCCATCTTTTCCCCCGGTCCACACCGTGCGTGCGACTTTCACCGCACACGGCGTTCCATCAATATATAAATTCATATATTGACTAATGACCTTCGCTCCACATTCATTACAAATGCTTCATCACTACTATGTCATCGCTGCCACCATTTTTAACTATTGTTATGATTTCCAATAGAACGTATCATCTATAAGCTATTATATACACGTAAATGGCTTCTCACGTTCCAACAATATTATCTAAACATTATTACTTAGGTGCTTTCTATAGCCTTGTCACAACCAATATGGCTTTTCATAACAACCCATCTTACTCAACCACTGTGACAACTGTAACAATACAGACGGACAGGCTTTTAATTCAAAAGTTCGTCAGCTAAACAGCATACTCACCATATAATATTTATAGACACCCGGCATATCATTTATAAAATAAATTTCTGCCGACTTCACCGAGCTTCTAACAATACAACATAGCTTTTGTATTGCTAGTCGGAGTATTAGTGTATGTGTTTCATTCAAAAGAACTCATTCCACATATCATATTGTTAGTTCATTAAATAATGTTGTAACTTTTCATTACAAAACGTGACGCACGATTGTAAATGTCCGTTTTCATGGCATTGATTAAGTTAAACTGTACAATCTGGAAACCTCGTACAGTTCCACGTACATAATTCTTAACCAACAACTCACCTTTCGGGTCATTGATTACCATATTATTTGGACGTCTTTCTCGCATCCACATATCAATTGTAGGTTCGATAACTGTCTGACCCTTTCCGGCTCTGGTACTCTATGTTATCGTAAAGCTTTTTATCTTTACTTCTATGGCTATTCACCATAGGACAGCATAACTTTTTGCCACTTGCTCTGCACAAGTATCATCCGACAGTGAAGACTCTTGGAAATATTATATTCTATGACATCTCAGTCATAGGTTCAATTTCTATGCGTTGCCGCTGACTATACTTTTACATATAGCCTTCGCTTTCGGATTTCCGTTGCAAACGGAGTTCCCGCTTCATTCTTCACTCATACTCTCTAATCTACTTGATGATTTCATTAGAGACGACCAACATATAGCTACGCATTTATCACACTATATGCAATTAATCGCCAAAACCATTGTATTGACAGGTGCTGTGTCCACGATATATGCACCCGCTGGACGCTGCGGCTCATAATAAGGTAACTGCCAATCCTTGTTAATAAGGTCAGCTACTGTCTCAAACTTACCGAGTTTATCTCGATTTGAACCATCTGGATTATATGCAATCTTCGTTGCGTCATAATACTTCCGCAACATTTCTCCCGCTGTTTTCCCTTTCGGCACACCAGATGCCTGATACAAGGCGTCCATAAAATCAGTATCAATAATAGGTTTTGTTTCATACAAAACATTACCATCATCATCTGTCAATACTTCGCCTTTATACAGCACAACTTCACCGTCTTCATCTAAAATATCATGCGAAGCACGTTTCGCAACCTGAACCATTTTCAGACCTTTGTTAGACAATGCCATATGAGAAATCATAGATGAGAACTGTACATCAGATGTACAACCAACATCAGGAAACCAATCATAATTCCTCTGGATTTCTTCTGGCAATGCAATATGCTGGTCATTATGCCACTGATTGACATCTGCATTATCTGCTAATGCATTCTGAGCTTCCAAATTACGCTTCATAATAAGCATCATGACAAAATAAAAAGCTGCTGTAAAAGCACTTGTCAATAAAAACTTGCCAAACGTAAGACGGAAACCATAACCAAACGCGCCCATTGAACCTGTCAGTACCATATACTTATAACCAGATACAACGGAACAAATAAGATAAACAATTACAAACACACACGCTGACATTGCAATTGTTGCAATACGACGAGACGTAATTGTTTTCAACGGGGCAAGATTGCCACGCGTCAACTGCTGGTCTTCATATACATCATGATACTTCATCGTTTCCTGCGGAGTAACATTCTGCATTTTGTCCCAATTCGTGATTTTAGGCATACACGTTTCCTACCGTAATTTTTTTACGGCTTTTCCTTTCTTTATATTTTGATATCAAATTGTTATTGGCTTTTTTTTCGGGGAGCCTGTAATGTTTATATCAGCCACTATTGTCAACCCACATATATAATAAACGCCGACGACTTGCATTCTAATAAATACATGCCGTCGGCTGTTGTTGTCATATACGACTTATTTTTCCGCACTTTCAGTTGTCTGAGTATTCTGCTGTGCATCCGCATCATTCTGCTGATACTGCTGCTGAATTGCCTGCAACTGCTGATTTACATTACGCTTAGAGTTCGCAAACTCGCCACCGATAAATCCAATCGAAATTGCAGCGATTACTGCAGCAATTGCAAGGAAAGTAGCGATACGATTGTTACGCTTATGTAAATCAACGATATCATCATACTTCGCTGACCATGCTTCCAATTCATCCTTGTACTCATTAATACGAGCCTTATACTCATCATCTTTTACCTTGTCAAGTTCATTATACTTATCAAGTAAGTGATGATACTCTTTGTTGAGTGCTTCCTTATCAGCTTTCACACGAGAAATATCTTTCTCACAATCAGCCTTCATATCATCCAAACGAGCCTGATTCTCTTCACGCAGTCTCTTGATATCTGCTTCGGATTCACGTCTCTTAGCTGCATACTCTTCTGACAGAGAACGAATCTTCTGTGTCTGCTCTGCTAATACAGCATCTGCCTTTTCTGTCTGACGAAGTTCTTCTGCCAAAGCTGCTGTACGATTATTATCATCACGTACATAATCAGCCTGAAATTCTTTCATATTCTCTGTCAATTCACGACAACGAACACGTTCTGCTTCCAGACACTCTGTATACATTTCAGAGATTTCATCCAGTACCTCAGAAATACCAAGGTCAAGCAATGCCGACGCTTCTGTACGTCTACGCTCATTCAAATCACGAATGCTGTAATTGTATTCAGCTTCGATATTTGCCTTTACTGCATCTGCAATATCATAAACCTTCTGTTCATGAGCTGGCTGATATCTTTCACGATACTTATGCTGTGCTTCACGAGCCGCATCCATTCCAACTTCCTGTAAACGCTGTTTCCATGCAGCATCAAGTTCATCTTTCTGAGCCTGAATCTGACCATCCATAGACTGCAAATTAATCTGATACTCTTCGTCCAGCTGATTTTTCATCTGACCGTACAATGTAGTCGGGTCATTAATATCCAAATCTTTACGAATCTTATCGCAATGCATTGAAATCAATCTGAAATAACGCTCACGCATTAAGAACAAATTGTTCTGATGCAAACGATTCATTTCATCATTTGCCACACGTGACATTTCATTCAAATTGTCATTCAGCCAACTTGATGGACGATTTTCTTCAAACGGAACAAATGCATTTCTGTCCATAAACTGTGCATCAAATGGGTCTATAGAAATCTCAAGACCTAACGCATCAGAATAAAACTTACGTACAATCGTCTGTTCTGACCATTCCTGCGGAATCTCATTTTCTGTTTCCGGGGCAGTCTCTTCTGGCTGAAGATTAGAATTTTCAGTATCCACATTCTGCTGAACAGGCTGTTCTGGTACATTTGGTACAGGTGGAACATATGTATTACTTACATCTTCCGGTTCATCTTCCTGTGCCGGAATTTCATGTCCATCATCATCGATAGTTGGAATGTCATCTTCATCAGCTGCTTCAAGGTCATCATCGTCATCATCCTCGATATCATCCCAATCATCAGTTTTTTCTTCTGACTTTGCTTCTGACTCAGCAGATGTATTATCATCATCCAACAATGCATCTGGCTCTGAATCTACATCAGGAACATCATTGTCACTGCCAAGAATGTCATCAATATGTCCACCATCTGCTGTAAGAATATCTGTTATCTCTGAATACGTAACTTTCTTACCAAGACATTCAACGTCACCATCTGGATAAACATAACAAAGTTCATACTTAGCATCTGTCAGTAAAGAAAATTCATCCATTGCATTTAATGTAAATGCTTCCGGTATAAAGACGATACACTCTTCATCCATCAAATCCTGTGTAATAACAGTTTTGATACGACCCGAATTGATACACTCAATCAACTGACCTTTCGCTTCAACTTTTTTCGACTTCTTGTCCAAACCACCAATGTCTTTCGTATCAAGCATGATACCGACATATTTGTCTTCTCCATTCTCTTTGTGAATGAATTGGTCATTTTCCTTGAAATCAGTCATGACTGTTTCCATCACAGATTCTTTGAAGATACTGAACATTCCGCCTTTCTTTTTCTTCACTTTTACTGGTGCAGCTGGTGTCTCAACGGCAGCCGTAGACGGAGCCTAAACATCTTTGCCTTTTCCTTTCTTTAAGTTTATTCTTGCTTGCAAAATAGGACTCTTGCAGCTGAAAGTTGACGAAGTAGGCTATCATAACAGCCTACAACATCAACGTAAACCGTTGTCAAAAGCCACATCGCTTATAACCATTCTAACATAAATATAACCATATATCAATATTTTTTATGATAAATATTAGTATGAATTAGCGAATCTGTTTATACGGTCCAACAACAATATGAGCCTTTGATTCCAACATACTCTTATCCTGCCATGCCATATCACCACTAACTGTAGCGATAATCGGACTATTTATATTCGGATGTGAATTCAAATAAGATGCAACAGTAGCAACAACTTCATCATTCAATTTCGAAATTGCAGCACGTGCGCCACCAGCATCGGAATCCGTTGTCAGATTATCACGTACAATATAATCGACAACATTATTCGTAATCACTAATTCTACACCGTGTACAGCTTTTACCTGATTTGCCAAAGCCTGCAGCTTAGAATGTACAATCTTCATCTGCGTTGCTTCGGATAATGGCTGGAACGGTACAATCGCATCCAGACGACCTAATAATTCCGGCGGAAATTTATTATCACCTGTTGTTGATGTAATAGACTGACGAATCAGTTTCATATACTTCTGCATCTGTTTACCAGAACCTGCATCATCTGCATCATACTGAGCAATGTTCTTAAATACCTCACTACCAGCATTCGTTGTGATGATAATATATGCATTTACAAACGGTACCTCACGATTGTTTTCATCCATCAAACGACCATCATCCAACACCTGTAAAAGCAGTCGGGTAACCTCCGCACATGCTTTTTCAATCTCATCCAACAAAATAATTGAATATGGACGCTCCCAAATCCTTGCCGTCAACTCTTTACGGAACAAAGATAATGATTCAGGATTTGCATATTCTGTCATATCGAAACGAATTAAACGACGAGAATCATCGAACAAAATACGAGCAAGCTGTTTTGTCATTTCGGTATTATGCGTTACAACAAACTGTCCAGCCTGATACAAATGTTCCTTGTTATCTACATAAATACACTGAGCATCCTGCACACCAATTTCCTGAATATCAACAATACCAACAAAATCATATTTCTTTACACGCTTTTTATCAGTACGCATATGTTCTCTTATCACGTGTAATTTACGCTCCAATGTAAACAGTTTAAACTTATCCTCATCAGATGATTTTACACGAACAGTATACTCATTTAACTCACGAACATTACCATTGCCATCCTCACGAATACGACTATTAAGATTAATCGTACTCGAAATACCAAGTGAATACAATACATTCTGAACATCAAGTGCAAGTCCTTCACTAAAAGTAGAATAAGAAACTCTTATTCTATTATCACTTGTCACAGAACCGTCTGTATCAAACAAACCGTGAATTAAATCCCATCTCTGCTCAATGCTACCATACATATAATCTTTCGGAATACGACGATTTGATGAATATGTAAGTACATCTGGATAATTTGCAAAAACATCAGCCGCATAAAAATACTTCTGATTGCCATGTTTTTCAGGCAACTCAAATACCCATGAATAATTATCCTTTAAAGGCATATAAGACTTCGCACCAAGATAATTACTAATGCGATGAACAACTTCTTCATCTGTTGATGAAAACGTTAATGGCTTCAAAGTAAGACAACCATTTCCAAGCATCGCACCCATCACATACGGATGAACATCAACATTACGTTCTGTCCATTCAACAGCACCATTCATTGGAATAAACCATTTCAAATGACGTCGTTTATCCTTATCATACTCACGAACAACACCGCTCTCTACTAAGTCCTTTGTAGACATGACACGCATCGGAACATTCTGACCTTTATTATACTTCTGTCTATCCTTTGCAGAATAAACAGACCACAAATGTTCATCACCTACATCAAGTGTACGACCATCTGTAAGTGTTACACGATACATATTTACATCTTTATGCGGAAAAATACCAACAACCTTCGTAGGCTTACCATGTCGGTCAAACACTACATCGCCAACAACAAGGTCGCCATGACGTTTCGTTACAATCGAACCGTCTTCTGTATATACAGGTACAGGTTCGTAATTTGCAACAAGTTTACCAGTACCTGTGGAGCCGCAGAATAAGAACGAACTCATTGGCTTCGTCTTATCATGCAAATCTGCCACACACACCTGTAAACGATGAGCAATAATATTTGTCGCATTCTCCTGTGCAAACACATGTGCATCCAATTCTTTCTTGATTTTCGTTGCGTCAACTTTAAATGCCACATTTACATTGGTAGATTCATAAATAACATCCGCAAGCAATTTCTTATTCATACGTCGATGAGAAAAACGATACCAACCAACCATTGCGTCAAACACAAGAAGCGACTTACGTGGCTGTGCGGATGCAGGGACATAACGATTCGTCAAATCATAAATCAAACCAAAGATATTATCATCATAAAACTGATTATCCACACCATACCGACGTGCCATATCACGCAAAATTTGAATAACCATATCTTTTGACGGTGGCTCTAAATTGATACGCTGTAAACGTTCAACCAAAGGCTGATTCGGCTTGATATACATACGAAACTCATCATATGTTGTTGCCGCAATAACACGAATACCACGTGTACCAGAATCCGCAAGCAATGGTTTTAATGCTTCTACTGCAGCATCGGATAACTGTACAATCTGATGAAACTCATCAATAAAAAGAACCAGCTCTACATTATTTACTTTACAGAACTTTTCTGTTTCATCAAACAAACGTTTCAATTCATTTGCCATGCGGTCTTTGTCAACAGATGCTATGATTTTTGAAGGTTCTACCTCTAAATAATAACGGTCTTTATCCTTTAACATGCAGCCCTGTACCAGAGCCGTCTTACCAGACCCAGCCTCAGCCAAAAGCATAACATTACAAAGTTCAGGTCGCATCAAAGATGCCATAACTCTATTCATTTCCACTTCACGACCAATAATCGGACGCTCTGCTTTCTTCAATGGTTTTGCATATTTCCGTAAAGCTGGATAATTATCAATAGTTCTACCATTAGCATCTGTATAAGATTTTAATTTTTCTCTAATATTATCATCAAAATACATAACCACATATCCTTTATCTCTTTATTTTTATTTTTTTGTATTTACAACAAAAGAAACATTTTCTTCTGCCACATAAATGTCTGACTCAGAATTCGATGATGATAAACATATATATACATCACTATCTGCAGGTTTAAACACATGCACATAATCACCATCTAACACACAAGAATAACCATCAGTTGAATCGCCAATCGTAACGACTTTATAATCAGACGTACCAAACGAATTTGCCTGCAAATTCTCTGCATCTGCTACAGACATAAAGGAACCATAAACTTTACCATTACCTGTATCAATTACAAAGCCATTCTTCTGAGATTTCAAATTGCAATCTGACTTTGTATCAGTGACATCAACCAAAAGTTTTGTCTTTGACTCTTTATCAGTTACTTGTAAAGATGTTTCTTTCTTACCGCATCCAGTAAATAATAACATAAAACACATCATACCTGATATAAGTATGCCTATTTTTTTTCTCATAATTGTCTCCCTTCTATTATTAAAATATATCACATTTCTGCTCATATATCAATAGAAATTGAATAATATATACGATTTGTTATTCCAAAAAAATACATTCCACTGACACATCAGTGGAATGTATACAACTGTATTTTAATACAATGTTTTCTGCTTCATTTCAGAACCAAGTCTTGCATTTGTTGCGCCTGACTTCAGAACAGCTTTTCCACTCTCTGGATTCGAAAAACATGCATCTGCTGACATTGTCTTCTTTGCACCAGCATCAACTACAGATTTACGATAATCCTGTCGTGCAGGCATTGTTTCTGGCTTTGGTGCAACACCAAGCATTTCACCTGTCAAACCACTTCCAATAAGACTCTGACTTAAATCATTCGGAATAAACACTTTTGTAGCACGACCATCTGCAATATCCTTCATTGCTTCGATAGACTTCAAACGAAGTACACCTTCGTTTACACCACATTCAGCCAACTTTCTAAGACCATCTGCTTCAGCATTGTAAACAAGTTCAATTGACTTTGCTTTACCTTCTGCTAAAGCAACAGCAGCATCACGCTCTGCTTCTGCAGCCATAATCTTAGCTTTCTTATCACCTTCAGCCATAGCAACAACAGACTGTTTATGTGCTTCTGCCTGCAAAACAGCTTCTCGACGGTCACGCTCTGCTTTCATCTGCTTCGTCATTGTTTCTTCAATCTCAGGTGGAGGTGTAATGTTCTTAATCTCTACACGAGTAACCTTAATACCCCAATCATCGGTTGCAGCATCCAAAATCACCTGCATATCTGAATTGATTTTTGCTCTGGAAGACAATGTGGCATCCAATTCCATATCCCCGATAACACTACGTAATGTTGTCGCTGTCAAATTCTGTAAACCAATAATCGGGTCTTCAATACCATATGTATATTTTTTTACATCAGAAACCTTAAAATATACAACGGAATCCACACCCATCGTTACATTATCTTTCGTAATGACTTTCTGTGGTGGAAAATCATACACCTGCTCCTTTAATGACACATTACGAACAATACGGTCGATAAACGGCATTTTTACATGAATACCAGCATTCCATGTTGCAGCATACTGTCCCAAACGCTCCACAACCATAACCTTTGCCTGCGGTACAATCTTGATATTACAAATAACCAATACCGCAATCAAAATAAAAAATACTAAAATCATTCTTTTAACCTTTTTGCTATTTCATAGCAACCTTTCTTTTTTAATTTTATTTATCCAAATCAGCATCCATAGACACTGCATGAATCGTAGATTTTACCATTGTTGCCATATCCACTGTATAATCCACACCCAAACGAATAGTACGAGACTTTCGTTTCTGACCACTTTGTGGTCTTGTTGTAGGTAACACAGTAGCATTTTGCATTTTATCAGCATACTGCTTCATAAATACAACATCTGTCTCCGGCAACAATTTTACGGCATCTTTCTGCCCTGTTCGTATCAAATAATCTTTTGCTTTGCTAAAAGACTCATAACGATATTTTGCCATTTCACAAAAAACATCAACATTTCGTTTCGAAATACCAACATCATACGGAAAATCATAACCCAAATGATGTAAATCCAAAGCCTTTACTTCATCAAAACTATACATCTTCTTTCGTGAAATTCCAACACCATCATAACTTAATCCAACATCACGTAACTTGTCCTGAAACGCAACTTCATGACGTTTTACCTTGTCCTCAAAACGAATAATACGCTCATCTAAAATATGTGGCATGGTACGAACACGTCGTCCACCCCTTTGACCGTAAACTTTTAAACCGTATTCTTCAGCAGCACGCGATTCCATACGACACAATGCCTTGTCTTCTCGCATCTTTTTCAAATTTTCCAGCTGTTCTTTTTCTTCCATTAAATCTTCAAATTCTTCTTCGATATTATCTTCCGGTGGAACAAATGCCAAGAAATACTGATATTTTGTCATTAACATAGCATTATATTCAGCTTCATCACGAAGATAATCACCCAAAACTTTTGAATCTTCTGATTTATTTGGAGTATTCTCATAATTACGATACTCATCGAGATATTTATGATATTCCTTCCGATGATGTTTAATTCGTGAAGAATAGCTACGCAATTTAAAACCAAATTCCATCATTGGGTCATTTACTGCTTGTGATGCCATATCGTCATAATCCATAGACATTGCTTCAAGCATCGGTGTTCGCACCGTCATTTCCGATTTCGGAATAGTACGAAGTACACTATATACACTATTAATACAATCATCAATCAAACGTTGCTGACCATTACGAATCAGTTTATTGTGTTCAATATCATTCAGACCTTCATGACTCGTACGATAATCTGCATATTGCACAATATCAGACATCGCTTCACGATAACCTGAATCTGGCTGTTCCAACAAGCCTAACACATACTCTTTTACAATAGCATTTGGTTTTCGCATTTCTTTTCGATTGGTCGATGCTCTCCAAAGATTTCTATTATCCGGCAAACAAGCCAATAAAAACTGAGGTAAACCCTGTTGTGACAAAGTTTTATGTGTAAACTTTTTAATATAACAAACAGCATTTCGTTTATCATAAGATACTGAGGATGCCATCATCTTGACCTGTTGCTTTTGGTCTAAATATGTATCAATACCTCGTCGTAATAATTTCTTATCGTTAGGTAACAATTTACCACGCTGTGTACCGTCTTTTGTCAAATTGCCACGACCTTTATCCACCATACACAAATGACAGTGTACATGCATCGTATCAACCTGTATAACGCCGATATACTGTAAATTGTCATAATTACGAGACATCTTATCCAACCCATTCATAATTGCATATCGTAATTTCATTTGGTCAATATGTCCACGATAATCACCTTTTTGTTTACATGTGAAATCCTCATCAATAATACCATGTTCCCGCAAAAATTCTTCATCAAATGAAATAACTGTCTTTAAACATGTTTTACCCATGTCAAACTGATTCTGAATATCCTTTGCAGCATAACGTAACTTGTCATCTGACAATGCAACGTCGCCATATCCAAAACCAACACCGCCGAATTTCTCTTTCTTTTTCATAGTACGTTTCAACGACGGTATTGAATCACACGTTTCTGTTGCATCTTCTCTAGCCATATACTTCTGAATATAGCTATCCAAATCATGTATACGTGCAGGTGTAATTGGTTCTGTCGCTCCCTTACGAGCCATATACTCTAATACATAACTACCCGGAGAACCGCCACGAGAACCAGTCTTACTACCTGTCTTAATTGTATATTCGTTTACAATCACAATGCTCGACTTTAAACTCATGACCAATCACACCTTTCATATTATTTTCGTGCATTTAAAATACACTGTAAGAATACGGCATCCACCTGTGTCTCTGTCGTCTGAGACTCATCGTTTAAACGTTCAATAACAGCATCCGATGGTGGTGCAATGCACAATTCTTTCAAAACCTTCAAACGATACTTCACATACTGTGAACGTGAACGTTTCTTTGAATTAGGACCCATAGCATTCACCCAATTTTTTCTTATACAATAAGAAAACCTTTCTAAAATTATATTTTAATTTATGCTATCATACAATGAGAGACATTTAGGGATGAACAGTTTGTCCATCCCTAACTCATCAATTTATTCCAGACCCTTATCGTCGGCTGAAATATCTCTCGATGCATCGTATTCGTCTGCAATTTCCTGCATACGTGTCGGAACTGTTCTATCTTTATGAACCGTCTCATCAGATACGCGAGACTCAATCTTTGATTTATCATGCACTGGTTTCTCTAACTTTTCATCAGATTCACCGTTCTTATCAGCATCATCCCGCTCGATAATATCATCCTGCATGTTGACAGCAGCATTCGTAGAAACATCCTTTGTATGTGCTTCATCCAATTTTGCCTGCAACTTTGCATCAGAAACATCTGCACCCTGCATATTTTCCATATCTACACGGTCAGAATCTTCGTCAATCAGACCATCAGAAGATGTTTCTTTTTCTTCAGCACGTTCGTCTTCTACAAACGAATTATGCTCTGCATCGAAATCCATCTTCACTTCTGCCTGCTCCTGTGGCATATCTGGATGAATAACCTCTGATGCCATTGCTTCATCAACAATTACCTCATCAGATGCTGTATCTTCGACTTCAGATGCTACATCATCATTATAATCATTTTCACTATCATAAGACTCTTCATCAGACGTAATATAATCGCCTTCTGCCATTGGCTGTTCCACAGAATTTTCGGACTCACCAACCATGATGAAATCATCCGTAGATGTACGGTCTAATAAATCCATCATTGGGTCATATGTAGGCTCAGTTATCTTTTCAGATTCCTGAGTATCCTGCATTTCATCTTCATATTCAGACTCCAATGATTTCTCATTCTCAGCTTCTAATGCTTCACGCTGTGCCTGTTTTTCTTTCTCATTTTCAAGCAAACGTTCGCCAACACGTTTCTCAATATTCTTTGATGCCTGAGCAATCAAAACGTCTTCCGGTGTTGACAACTGATAATCCGGTGTAGGTTCAACCTGTGCCTGAGCCTGTACTTCTGCTGCACGTGCCTTCTGCTCACGAATTAAAGCTGCTTCCTCTTCTGGTGTGATATACATTTCACGCATATCTTCTTTTGTCATTGCATCTTCTTCGGAAATCTGAGGTTCCTCAATGTACATCATAAGCGGTGGGTCAACATAACCAGATGACTCTGCTGTTAAAGAATACATTGGATAATCGCTTTCGAAATCGATTCCGTAATAATCCAACAGTTTATCGTTTTTACGATTGATACCCGTTCCTGCAAGTTCCAAATAAACCGTTGGAAGATTCAGCTTTTCTTCATCCGTTTCAGCAACAAAATCACCACCATAAGTTGCAATCTCATATGCAGCCGGATTTGGCGGTGGAACGATTGTCAAATTCACCCTCGCCGGAAAACTATATGTCTGATTTTCCAACACATCAGGAAGACCAAACTGTTTTGTATAAAATTTACCCACTGTAATCATATGGGCGATTTCCTCTGGATTTGGATAATACAAAATATCCTTTGTAAGATAAGGTACATCTGCATTATCAAAATACAGAGAGGAAATATGAAATGGGAAATCACCACGGACTTCCGTAACAGACCCTATTAAATGCATCAACGGAAGATAAGAATGTGCTTCTGTCTCAAATTCCATAAATCCCTGCTTACATTCAAAGGTCATTTCACATGGTACGTTCTCCAACACCATAGCGTCATCGAACATATGCTGTTCTAATTGTGCATGTAAATGATTCTTTAACATGCCTTTTAATCTCATGCTCATATTGATGTTCCTTTCTGTTTTCTATTAGCATACTATCATTAGTATACCCGATTTTAACTCATAAATCAATCCTTTTTTGGCTTAGAAAATATAATCTTAAGCCAGCTTATCATTTTCTTACATACAAATTTAATCAATTTGCAATGTACCCAAATACTGATACCAACAAAAAATACAAACGGTGCAAGCCACATCATAATCATGACAGAGCAATCACTCACTGTAAAATTTGCAAGTGTCAAACCGTTTTCAATACCAATTCCGGTCATCTGAAAAATCTGAATACCAATCATAGGTACAGCATACAGTGTAAATGTACTGATTTCGCAAAGCAAACAGAACATCAATAAAATTGCCAAAATAATAGCAATCACTTTCTTAATGCGTGATTTCTTTTCTGCCGCATTTACAGTCTTATTTGTTACATCGTTCTTCTTCTTTAAACTCATAATTATTGTCCCTTTCTAATAAAATTACGGCATATGTTATCCACATATGCCGTATACTATTAATCAGCAATTGTGAATCCATTCAAATGAGAAATATTACCCGCTTTATCAATGGAATATGTCACTACAATATGACCTGTAGATGCTTCCTTATCAGCACCTTTAATTGTTGATTGTACAGTCACTTCTGTAAAATAAGAATACACATCATCTTCGATTGATGTTACATGTGACTGCTTATCAACATAAGTCATATTAAGTACACCAAACTCACCATTATCAATTGCATTCGTTTCATTACCATCCTCATCCTGTTCAGATTTCAAATCAGGTAAGATAATCGTACCAAAATTGCCATCATCATTTGCAAAATTTTCATCAAAATCTTTCTTTAATGCTTCATAATCAGCACCAGATTTCCATGTAAAATACTTTTTTAAAACTTTACTTTCGATAATACCATCATCTGTCTTTACACGCTTAGTATCAAGACCTGTCACTCTTGATTTTGCACTATCAGCAGCATTTAAAGACGATACACGCTGTTTCTCAATATCACCATTTAACTTCTGAATTGCCATACTCTGATTGTTCAAATTCTTATTCCAAACCTGAGACGATACAATCATATTTGCAATGACAATTACAAGAGCAATCACAACACTAATAATCAAAATACGAAACTCTTTTATTTTTGCTTTCACTATATTTTACCGCCTTTCTTACTTATTGGAACTATTCTTTAATGCATCTCTTGCTGCTTCATTGGCTTCTTTTGCATCCATTGCTTCTTTATCATTATGATAATCTTCTAATTCTTTCCGTGTTTCCTCAGAAATACCTGCATTCTGCATTACATCAAAAATCGTTGTTGTATCAGTCATATCTATTTTTTCAGACGCATTATCACTACCTGTCACACCCATATAAGTCTGACCAAGCATTGTCATATGCTGACTCACATTATCAAATGAATTGCTATCTGCATGATACTTTGCAGTCACATATGCAACCACATTATTAGCCTTATCAAAACACTCCCACAATACATCAATACTATCACCACTGAAATTATAGCTGTTCATAAACTGCCAGCAATTCTGATTTCCAATCAGACTCATATCAAAAAAATACACACCTGTACTCATAACGGTACCTTCACCGAAATAATTATTTAACTGCTTTGACATCTCAGCACGTTCAGCTGCTTTTTCTTTTTCCTGTTCTTTCGTAAAATTTGTACCAGTATAAGGTAATGCACACAAATACTGATTTAACAAGTTTGCAACATCATCACCTGATTTTTTCGCAGAATTTAATCCATTCTTAACATCATCTTCCGAAACAGGTTTCTGCTTCTTCATAGCGTCCTCATACTCACTTTTCAAATCATGATACTGTTTCCTATTCTCATCCACTTTTGCACTGTAATTCTGATAGTTGACAAATGTAAAAATCAAACTAATACCAACAATTACAGCACTTACAATCATAACAATCTTTTTTCGCAAATCTGCCATGTTTGTTATCCATTCCTTTCTTATTATGTATTTTTATTTTCAAAAGCATTGAAAAATGCTCATTTATGAGTATATTATAACACGGCTGATAGAAAATATCAACCGCGTTATATAAAAAATATATCTGAAATATCAGTCTATCTATCCTGTAAATTCAGACCTTTGACAACATCCGTATACTGCGACGGATTTGATTTTTGTTTATTACGATATACATAATAACCTTTACCAACGAATTTACCACTTGTCCATGTCTCACAGCCGGGTGAACGGTCGCCATACGATGCAGATACAAATGACGCATCTGAATTCGGGAATTTCTTCTTTACAATCTCATTCGAAACGTATACAACAACATGTCCATGGTCACTTCCAAGTCTTGCCGACGTAGTAATTAAAATATCACCGGGTTGTAATTGACTTAAATCACCTTGAAATTCACCAATAAATTCCCAATTTGGAGACGACGCCATATATGCATCCTGCATATCCGTATTTCCTGAAGGAAAATTATCATCTGCACCAGACCAACGAACAGCCGTTGCAACACCACGGTCACAAGACTGATACACATCATCAGTAGGAAAAACTTTATCATGTACAGTCTGATACAACTGTGTACCATTATTATGATTACCTTGGTCGGTTGTTTCATATGCATAGGCTACCGCAGCTTCTGCAATACTTGCATTTCCAAGTCCAGCCTGAGAATTCTTTGCACCATCACATTTTGCTTCTTTACTTGAATAAGATGTAGCCTGAGAACCACCTTGAACCGTGTTTGCTAAAGCAATAATAGACTGAGCATATGTTGCATCACCTTGCTGTCCTTTAAACTTATTATACCATTTCGTTGCCTTATCCGCACGTTCTGCACCTTTAAAATTACTTGCATTACCTTCGAAATGTAAATTCCATTGTACAGCAGCTTCTGATGCAGAACTTACACTCTGATTTTTCCAAGATTCGACCCATGCAGCACGGTCATAACCACCTGTTGTATCAAAAATGAATGCCATCTGTAAATCAAAATCATACCAGTTATACTGACCATTTGTCGAATTTGCATAATCAAATAAAGCATTACCTTCAGGTCCAGTAAAACCAAACAAACCAATACCACAGAAGAAATGTCCTTCCGAACCCTCATACGCCGATGAATTAATACTTGTACCACTACCACCAGATGTCATCGTACATCCGCTACTGGTCGTATGAGGTTTTACATAAAATCCTGAATTTATGTACTTCTGAGCCATTGTAGTTCGTGTATAATCGCACAACGAATCAGGCATGTTTGAAACAGCCTGTGCTTTCTGTGGAGCAGTAATATTAAAAGGCTCATCATAAATACCCTCAATCGTTGTAGGGTCCATACCACATTCCTCTTCCATATTACCTAACATACCTGCAGCCTGCTCATCCGATAAACCAAATGCCTTTGCAACAGCCCACGCTTTTGCAGCATATTCTTCTGCTGTACCCGTCGGACCAGCATCAGGTGTGGTAGTCATGTTCTTCAAATCTTCCAAACAGTCATCATCACTATCTTCCTGCTTAATCAAAAGATTATTTGCACGATAATTTGCAAACATCATGCCACCAGTACCAGTACAAGCAACTAACGTTGCTATCAACACACCAGATACCACTTTCGTGGATAAATTTGTTACACTTGCTATCTTACCAACCGTATTGGTGGTAAATGTAGACAATGTTTTCAAACCAAACAGACTCGATGCTCCGGCTTTAAATGCATTGCCAATTCCACTGCCAAGTGTTGATATGCCATCGTGAATCCAACCAATCGGACCGCCTGCACGCTTCGGCGTATTTCCATCATCTACTAGGTTTACATCCACATCGATAGGATTAATAGAACTAACACCACGAATATCCGATGGTTTCGCACGATTACCTGATGACTTTGGATGTTTTTTTCCACGTCTTCTTATTGCCATAACCTTCTATCCTTTCTTGTATGTATATGAACTAGAACAACCCATCACAAACGTGATGGGTTGAACCATTTTACCAAAATGTTATCAGTTTACCAGATTCGTTTGTATTAATCGTATAACTCGTTTCAATATCTTTTGCATCATATTCCAACTGTAAAAGATTCTGTAAATCGGTTGTCTGATATTTTACTTTTGCATCATAAAACGCCTGCCAAGCAGTCTTTAACTGATTAATTTCCTGCGAAACACGTGCCGTTTTTGATGTCGAATCAACCTCATCATCATCTGACGCTTCCGGTGTAAAAATATTACCCGATGTATCTGTCCATTTGATACTTTCAATATCAAATGACGTATCGTCTATATTGGCATCAGCCTTATGGTCATCTAAATATTTCTTCCAATCAGATAAACTATCAGAACCTGTCAACTGCGTAAGATAACCTTTTTTAACCGTACCGTTTTCCCAATTAAAGCTATAACCATTTGATACAACAACCTTTGTATCAAGATACAGCCATGCATCTTCATCCGTCAACGTCAAAACATTTTTTTCATCATCTGCATTATACCACGTATTTTGCTTTACAGACCATATAAATCGTTTGTCTTTATTATCATCTGTTTGTGCTGACGTCCTTGCCATCGCATAGACAGAATCATTTGCAATCACAGCTGGTGTAGACGGCTCAGTCATACCATCTTTTACAAGACGATTTGCATATTCATCCATCAATGATTTCTGTTTTCTCATTTCAACCAAATCATTACGAAGCAAATTACGGTATGCTACTTCTGCCGGACGAGAAATCAATTCCTCATAAATGTCAAAAACAGTCCATTTCTTTTCATCTAAGAATGATGCTTTTGTTGCATATGTACCACCCGGATTGAAATAAATTGCCGCTTGGTCAAACTTATTAAATGTTTCATCAGAATATTGTGTAGTTGACGTACCAACTGTAATATTTTTCGTTGAACGCAAATACAAATTCATAATTTGTGATGGAAACGGTGTTGCAGAATACAAATAAACACCAAGGTAACCTGTTGCACCAAACTGATATATCATCGCATCCGGTTTTGATTTCAACTCAGAATAAGTCATATCTTTTTTACAACCAGATAAGAATAACTGATATTCATTTGCATCTACAGGTACAGAAGATACATCTTGAAACTTTAACAACAAGAAACATTTGGTATGGTCATCATTTGTATAAACTCCTAAAACAGAACCCTGTGCACCTGACAATGACATCGTAAATGAAGATGTGTATTGTGCCTGACCAGACAATGCTTTTGTATCATACCGTACTTTACTGACAACAATCGTACTCGTTAAAACACACATCATCAAAAACAATGACATAAACATAATACCAAAACGTTCAATTGCGTAATGGGGTCCAAACTTTCGTAAAAATTTCACAACGTCTTATTCTCCTTTCATATTTACAATTTATCTTTATTATATCTTAAAAATCAGCATATATCAACAGATTTTTAAAATACCATACAAAAAAGAAAGCCGAAACATGTTTCGGCTTTCTCATTCGTTGCAGACTTAATGGTCAAAGATAATTGTAAAATCACTATCGGTCAAATTCTTCTTATCATCTGTACCAGTTGCAGCATTATTCAACGTGGTTTTACCAGCACCACTGAACGTCTTGATGAAGTCCCAACCACCTGTCAACATTAAAATTGCACCCAAAATAATGAGAGCAAGAGTAACAATCCAATTCGTCTGACCTTTACCATGACTGATAAGATTCTTTGCTGTCTGATAGATACCTGCACCTACCATGATAACACCGATAATCATTACAATCATCTTTACCCAAGAACCAATGTTTTTACCCATTGTCTGAATAAATGTACCAATTGAACCGCTATACATCAATGCTGTATTCAGCATAACTGCATCTAAAAAATTCATGTTGGCTTCTCCTTTCTTAAATATTTATGTAAATATGATTGACGTCAATCAGAAATAGAGAAACCCATTTCTGATTCATGTTTATAATATATCAAAATAATAAACGTGTCAACTAAATATATCCAAAAAATGGCAAAGAAAAAGCCGAAATACATCGGCTTTCTCAAAAACATTCTAAAAAACATATTATGCAAATATTTATACAAAATCATTTGTTCCGGCTGTGTTCTTATATGCGCCCTGCTGCTGTTGCATACGTCCATAAGAACCTCTGCCACCAATCTGACCACCAGCATTTGTTCTAATCGGATTTATAGAACCAACAACTCTTGCTGGACCAGTTGGCATTGTGTCCTCATTTGGAAGACTATTCATAGGATTTGACATTTGTCTATTTGCATTACGCGGTGGCATATATCCACGCTGACCTGCATTTCCACCACGGGCTGCATTTGCCACATTGATGTTTGGTGTAGACGGCATTGCATATCGACTGCCTGCAACATTTGTCTGAGAATTCTGTGTATTATTTACACGATATCCACCAGCACCATTCATGCCTGAAGAACCATTACGACCAGCCATACCAGCCATGCCTGCGGCTCCATTTCGTCCAGCTGCTCCGCTCATGCCACTTCTACCAACCATGCCGTTTCCACCGTTCATGCCTGCAACACCACGTCCAGTTGCACCTACAGAACCAACACCGTTCATTCCGTTAGCACCACCAATACCGTTGACATTCAC
>ENA-OPDD01000720-OPDD01000720.1-human-gut-metagenome-genome-assembly--contig:-NODE-720-length-24019-cov-7.039518_pt1 | contig 24019 bp, 26 predicted proteins | sample MGYA00241574_ERZ501499 | MGnify/ENA primary metagenome ERZ501499 (study PRJEB25962, sample SAMEA2042576) | human gut metagenome | biome: human gut; feature: human-associated habitat; material: faeces...
ATGGGCAGGCCGCCGTTTTTTGCGCAGAAATGGAGGAACAATGAATCTTTTTGAAATTGTCAAATACGGCGTAAGCTGCCGGGAGGCAGCGGAGCTGTACGGCGTGGAAGTCAACCGCTACGGCATGGCCCTCTGCCCGTTTCACAACGACCGACATCCCAGTTTGTATGTGGCAGACGATCATTACTATTGCTTCGCCTGCGGGGAGCACGGGGATGTGATCGACTTTGTGGGCAAGCTGTTTCAGCTTTCGCCCTATGATGCGGCGCGGAAGCTGATGGCAGATTTTCATCTCAGCCCGGACAAGCCGCCCAGCGCAGCAGCACTCCACGCAAAGCGCATCCGAACAGAAGCACAGCAGCTCATGGAAAACGAGCGGCTGTGCTTTTCTGTTCTGTCGGATTACGCCCGTGTGCTGCGGGATTGGAAGGTGCGGTATGCGCCGCAGTCGCCTGACGCGCCTGTTCACGCCCGGTTCGTGGAAGCCTGTCACAAGCTCGACCAGACCGAATACCACTTAGATATTCTGTGCGCAGGTGATTCCCCTGAACGTGCCGAAGTGATTCATCAGCAGATGGTGGACGGAAAGCTGGACAGGCTGCGAAGAAGATTAGACGAAATTCACAAGGAGGAATTTGAAGATGGATATGACACCGCAGACGTGGCCTGACTGGTACGACGGCAGACACATCAATGAAGTGCTGTTCTGCCAGCAGTTTTTGGACAAGCACCCCATGAAATGTGTGCGTGGGCGGCTGTTCACGGTGGATGGGCTGATTGAGGACGAGGGACAAATCGGCAATCTCATTCTGGAGGAAATCTCCGGAGTTCTGACCTCCGGGCTGTCCAAAGTTGTGACAAATCTGCTTGCCAGCATCAAGCTGCAAGCGTATTCGCCGCCGCTGCCCATTGAAACCGACCGCATCCATGTTGCCAACGGAACGTACTTCATGGACGGCAGCTTTACCGCCGACAAGAGCTACTGCAACAACCGGCTGACGGTCGCCTACAACCCTGACGCGCCCACTCCGAAAAAGTGGCTGCAATTCCTGTCCGAGTTGCTGCAACCGGAGGATATTCCCACCTTGCAGGAGTTTCTCGGCTACTGTCTGCTACCAACCACCAAGGGACAGAAGATGCTCATGCTCATCGGTAAGGGCGGCGAGGGCAAAAGCCGCATCGGACTGGTCATGCGCTCGCTGTTGGGTGACAGCATGAATACCACCAGCATCCAGAAGGTGGAGAGCAACCGGTTCAGCCGTGCGGACTTGGAGAACAAGCTCCTGATGGTGGACGATGATATGGATTTGAGCGCCCTGCCCAAGACCAACTATATCAAATCCATCGTCACATCCGAGTGCAAAATGGACATGGAGCGCAAGGGCGTCCAGAGTTACCAAAGCCAGCTCTATGTCCGGTTCCTCTGCTTCGGAAACGGTGCGCTCACCGCCTTGCACGACAAGTCCGACGGTTTCTTTCGCCGCCAGATCGTGCTGACCACCAAAGACCGGCCCGCAGGCAGAGCAGACGATCCGTTTCTGGTGGACAAGCTGCTGCTGGAAAAGGAGGGCATCTTCCTTTGGTGTCTGGAGGGACTGCACCAGCTGATTGGGAACAACTATCAGTTCAGCATTTCGGGCAAAGCCAGAGAGAATATGGAGACGGTTAAGCGCAGCAGCAACAATGTGATCGAGTTTCTGCAATCTGAGGGCTATATCCGCTTTCGGGCAGACAGCGAAGCCAGCTCCAAGGCGATCTATGAAGCCTATACAAGATGGTGCGATGATAACGCACAGAAGCCCATGTCTGCCAACCGGGTCAGCTCTGAGCTTGCACAAAATGAGCGGCTTTATAACGTGGAGGCCACCAACAATGTCCACGTCGGCGGCAAGCGGGTGCGTGGCTTTATGGGCATTGAGGTGGTCAATCCGCCGCCGTATTAAAAATGAGGAGCGGACTTCAAAATTGCCGTACACGCCGTACACTCTGTACGGCTGTTTTTGATTCCATTCTTAAAAACCATTTTGCTTGAGCGCATCGTGGAGTATTTCACGGCAGCGTGTAAAATCTGCCGCTGAACCGACGGCTGGTACACAAAACCGGCGTACAGAAGCGTACACAAGGTTTTTTTCTGTACCGAGCCGTACATGGCGGCTCAATTTTGCAGCCCCAAAAAACAATGCTTGTGAAATCCGTGAAGATTTTCGCCGCAGGTCGAACGCATTGCACCACCCGGTGATTTACCGAAGCGTGAAGCTGCTGCACCGGACTGTGGCATATCCTGCTGTTCTGTATGTTCTCATGCCGGACGATGAAGCCGATAGGGTGCTGCTGCGTACAGGGCATCACGAACGGAAATCTGAGCGGATTTGCGGCATGGCAGATTTTTCACCGCAAGGCGTACACAGTTCACTTACTCAAAAACCAATATCACGAAAATATGGAGGTAAAAAGTTGATGAAATCCAATCTGAGAAACGAAATCAAGTCGTACATCGTCCGTCAGGGAATGACCATGCAGGAGGTAGTCGATCTGCTGCGGGACGAACACGGCTGGTCTGACAGCGTTTCCAACCTGTCCAATAAGCTCCAGCGGGAATCCCTGCGCTATGTCGAGGCTGTCCAGCTTGCCGACGCGCTGGGCTATGAGATCGTCTGGCAGAGGCGGAAGTGAGGAGGATGTTCACATGACAGATGCAGAAAAGAAGCTGTTGCAGGCGCAGCACCGATTGGAGGAAGCACAGGCCAGAGACAGAGTCAAGGAGCGCAAAGCCAGAACGCGCAGACTTATTCAGGAGGGCGCGGTTTTGGAGAAAGTACTGCCGGAGGTGCGGACGATGGAGCTGTCTGCGCTGGAGGATTACCTGATGCAGAAGCTGCCGCAGCACGATTGAGTCCGCTGGGAGGTCTCCGGGAAACCGGGGGCCTTCCTCTTTTTTCTCCCGAAGGGCGCACTTACTCACCACCCCGAAGGGGCGGTGGTATTGCCTGCGGCAACTGTGCGCTCTGCGAGGCGGATGCGGCTTCTGCGGAAGCCTTATGGACAATGTCACATCACGGCGGTGCTGCTGTCATTGTCCACGCAGACGGCTTTATATTTTGCTTCATCAGCAGAACAGTTGTTTCCGTTTTGGAAACAACTTGCCAACTGCCAGTGAAAAACATCAACCTGATGTTTTTCACTGTTATGGGTATCGCTTCTTCTGCGACACCCATTTTCTTTTTGCGAAAAAGAAACAAAAACAAGAACGAAAGGACGGTGAGAACGAATGGCGATCTACCACTTGGAAGCAAAGGTGGTCAGCAGAGGTGCGGGACGGTCTGCGGTTGCAGCTTCCGCTTATCTGAGCTGTACCAATATCTTAAACGACTATGACGGAGTGCGGCACGACTTTACACGCAAGAAAGGGCTTGTATGGCAGGATGTGTTTCTGCCGGAGTTTGCTCCTGCTGAATGGAAAGACCGTGGTTTGCTTTGGAATGCGGTGGAGAAAAACGAAAAGACCAAGGATAGCCGACTTGCCCGTGAGTTCGTTCCTGCGCTGCCCATTGAGCTGACACCAGCACAATGGCAGGAGCTTCTAACCGATTTTATTCAGAACAACTTTGTTGCCGAGGGAATGTGCGCAGATGTTGCTATCCATGATCCGCACTCGCCCGGTCATAATCCTCACGCTCACATTATGCTGACGGTGCGCCCGCTTGATGAGCAGGGCAACTGGCAGTACAAGACCGAGAAAGAATATCTCTGTGTCAGAAACGGCGAGGAGCGGGGCTTTACCGCCGCTGAGTTTAAGGCGGCACAGGCTGACGGATGGGAAAAGCAGTACCCGTACAAGGTGGGGCGGAAGAAAGTGTATATGCCATCATCCGAAGCGGATAAGCACGGATATGAACGAGCCAACAAGCATCCGAAAAGCACCAAGTTCGGCAGACAGAATCCCATTGCAGAGCGTTGGAACAGCGAGGAACAGCTTATTGAGTGGCGCAAGGCGTGGGCAGACGTGACTAACCGCTATTTGGAGCGATACGGACACGATGAACGTATCGACCACCGCAGCCATGCAGATCGGGGCTTGACCGAGCAGCCCACCATTCACGAGGGCGTAGTTGCCCGTGCGTTGGAGAAAAAGGGTATTATCTCTGACCGCTGTGAAATCAACCGCCAGATCAAGGCAGACAATGCGCTGCTCCGTGAGCTGAAAGCGACGATCAAGAAACTGATGCAGGCGGTGAAGAATACCGTTCCTGCCATAGCGGAGGCAATGGAAAAGATACGCAGCAGTATACTGATTTTCAGTTATCAGCTCCGTCATATAGGTGTGGGAAAACACAATATGGGCAAACGTGTCAAAGCAGTCAAGCCGGAGCTTGAACGCTATGTGGGATTGGTGCAGCAGATTAAGGACAAATCCAAGGAACGGAAAGCTCTGCTTGCAGAGAAAAAGGAAAGGCCCTTCTATCAGATACCCAAGCTGCATGACCTCACCCGCTGCATTACCGAGCTGACCGAGGAGTTGGAGGAACTGAAAACCGAAAAGGCAATGTTGCTTCGTTCTTTGGACTGCGCCGATGATGTGGGCATTTCTGCCGTGAAGAAAGAAATTGCCGCATTAGAGAGTGCGTTGCAGAAGTTGTCCGAGCAGGAGGAGAAATATTCTGCCGAGCTTGATGAAGCCTTGAAGCAGTACGCCGAACTGAAAGAACAAGCCGCCGGTATGGACGCTGTCGAGCTGATGGACGCAAGGCTTGCCGTCCGTGAGGAACAGGAACGCTCTGTCGCCAGTCGTGTGAAGTCTGCCTACGGTGAGAAATACGATCCGATGATGATGCAAGACAGCAAGCGCGATGTGGCAAATCTGCTCAATGAGGAAACAGAGGCACGCTCCATCCGTGAACGTCTGCGTCAGAAGCAACAGGCACAGCAGAAGCAGAACAAGAAGAAAAGCCGAGACAGGTGGGAGCGGTAAAATTTCAGCGGGAGTGCATCGTTCAAAATGTACTCCCGCTTTTTACATCTATTTTCGCATTCTTTAAAGCGTCTTGTAGGTTTAGGATGCAAAAACTCACTCTATTAATCATCTTCAAAAATCATGTCAATTCCTTGCTGCAAGGTTTCTGCACCGATTACACCCGTTGCCTGGGCTATTACGTTTCCATCAGCGTCGATAAAATATGTGGTAGGAATTGAATAAACACCGTAGGTTGAAGCGGCATCCTGATCTGTATCGTAAAATACCGGGAAAGAATAGCTCTGTTCTGCGATGAAAGCGGATGCGGTTTCTACAGTCTCCCTGGAGTCATCGGTCATATTGATGATGAGAAACTGGACTTCTTCACCAATTTCCAGATACTTTTCGTTAAAATCAGGCATTTCCATTTTACAGGGGCCGCACCAGCTTGCCCAGAAATTTAGGACAACAGGTTTCCCGATGAAGTCTGAAAGATGTACCTCATTTCCATCCAGATCGTAAACTGTAAAATCCGGTGCCAATATCTTTTCCGATTCATCCTCTTGCGTTGTTGGGGTGGAGGTTTCTGTGGATTTGGTTTCCTGCGGTGTTTGTGTAGCAAGTAGATCGGGAGCCAGTTTCTGTCCAAGCTGCTTATATAGGATTCCTGCGCCGCCTAAAATAAGAATAAATACAAGAACAAAAATCATTATTATTTTCTTTTTATTCATAAACCCTCCTTAATTAAGCAGGCTGAGTAGCTGTCCCAGTGTTCCTGTCGCCATCAGAATACCAACCAATATCAGGAAACAGCCGCTGACAGTATTGATGATCCGGTAGTGTTTTTTGATCCAGTTGAAGGCTGACTTCAGATAGTCGATCAAAACAGCACTGAGAAGAAAAGGAATACCAAGTCCCAGCGAATAGCAAAGCAGCATCAGCATACCTTCGATTACATGACCCTGCTGAGAGGCCAGCATCAGAGCAGAACCGAGGAATGCGCCCACACAGGGCGTCCAACCCAAGGAAAATACCATGCCAAAGAGCATGGCAGAGAAGAAACCCATCTCATGGCTGTTTACGGTCTTGCCGCCGCCTCTGAACAAATTCCATTTGAAAATACCCAGAAAATTCAGCCCAAAGAGGATTACCACCAGTCCGGAAATTACATTCACCATGGTTTGATATTCCCGCAGGAAGCTGCCGATGGTGCCTGCCAGTGCGCCCATTGCTACAAAGATTACGGAAAACCCACTAACAAATCCCAACGCCCCCAACAGGGTCTTTCTTGTAGTGCGTTCTCCACCGCCCGCAAAATAGGAGATATAGATGGGAAGCATAGGGAGCAGGCACGGTGAAATGAAGGTGATAATGCCCTCCAAAAACGATATTACATATTGCATCCGCCCTCACAGCCCCTTCCGAAAACACCAGACAACAGCCAACCGATAAAGCCCATATAGCCAGCCGTGATGAACGGGTTAGAAGTCAGCGGACAAGCTCCTGTGGAGCATCCCACAAAGTAGTAATATGCAAGGCCGACCAGAGCGCCGCCTGCGGTAAAAAGAACCGGCTTAAGCCATTTTTTGATTTTTTCTTTCATCTCACATTCCTCCTGCTAAATATTCCTCTGCATAGTGAACAGCAGTTGCCCCATCGGCTACAGCAGTCACGACCTGCCGTAATGCCTTTGTGCGGACATCCCCCACGGCAAATACACCGGGGATATTGGTGCGGGTACTCTCGTCTGCAAGAATATAGCCTGCCGGATCAACCTCAACCTGCTCTTTCACCAATTCGGTGGAAGGCTTTCTTCCGACGCTGACAAATACTCCGTCGCAAGCAAGGGTACTTTCTTCTCCGGTTTTCACGTTCCGAATCTGGATACCGGTCAGCTTTTCGTTATGGAGCAGAGCAACGATCTCACTGTCCCAGAGGAATTCCACATTTTCCGTTTTCATCAAAGGCTCATGGTAAATCTTTGTTGCTTTTAAGGTGTCTCTTCGGTGAACGACGATGACTTTTTTGCAGATACGGGAGAGGATCAGGGCATCTGCCGCAGCGGTATTGCCACCTCCTGCGATGACAACCGTTTTATTCCGATAGAACATTCCGTCACAGGCTGCGCAGTAGTGGATACCTTTACCGATTAACTCTTGTTCACCCTCAGCCCCCAGCTCTCTGGGGCCTGCTCCGGTAGCGATCACAATGGTCTTTGCGTACAAGGGGCCTTCACTGGTCGCAGCTTTTTTCACAGAGCCGGTCAGTTCCAAAGACAGCACCTCCGTCAGCTTGGTTTCCACACCAAACCGCTCCGTTCCCCGCTTCATCTTTTCTCCCAGAGAGAAACCGTCGATCCTATCTTCGAATCCGGGATAGTTGTCGATTTGCTCAGTCAAAGCCATCTGCCCACCGGCAGACAGCTTCTCTAAAACTACAGTGTCCATACCGGCTCTTGCAGCATAAAGGGCTGCGGTATAGCCGCCGGGACCGCCTCCTACCACGATCATGTCGTGAATATGCTGCACAGTATTTGCTTCCTTCGTCTGGTGCTGCAAAGTTTCTTCAATGAACGCCACCAACTGCGCCCTGGATTCCGGAGCGACGATAGAGCCAAGAACCTGTCCGCTGTGATAAATCAGCAGAGTAGGGACAACTTCTATAGCCTCGGCCTCAGCCAATTCCGGCTCATCGTCAATGTTGATAGCAGTGAATACCAGCGTATCCTTATATTCCTCAGCAACGCTTTCCAATGCCGGAGCCAGACGGCGGCAATATACGCACCAGGGGGCTGAAAACTCAACCAGAACAGCATTTCCACTGTGCACCATTTCTTCAAATTGATTCCTATTGATATTGACAACTGCCATATTGCCAGCTCCTTTCCTTTGTTTGATCATAGTATAGCCAATCTAAAATAACATTTCGGTGATGATATCACATAAAAAGAGCGGCATTGCTGCCGCTCTAAACTTTTTCGCTATGAAGTAATTCAAGGATATGTTCACTGGAACGGATGATTTGAAACTGCTTATCTTTTACGGATGTTTTTTCTTGCCTCCGCCAGCGAGAGAGAAGCATATAAATGAACCGTGTTTGCTTCCCGCCTATAGCGATTAAAGAACGAAAGAAGGAGCAGAGTAAACTCGTGTTGCCAATTCCTGATTGAGCATATACAAACTCTTGGAATCAGAACCGAAGAGTTCCATTTTGGAAATCAAATCATTTGCATTGGTTTCTTCTTCACCTTGCTCTTTCACAAACCAATCGAGAAACTGCATGGTACGGAAATCCCTTGCTTCGTAAGCCTCACCATAGATATCATTAATCAGCGAGGTTACATATTTTTCGTGCTCAAGACCTGCCTTCAAAACATCCATATGGCAAACAGCATTCAGATCAGGCTTGTCAATGGCTTCAAGCGTTACCTTCTGGTTTTCGTTTTGCAGGTACTGATAGAAAAGCATGGCGTGGTCACGCTCTTCCTGAGCCTGAATTTTATACCAGTTGGCAAAGCCGTCAAGCCCGACTTCCTCGAAATAGTTTGAAAAATTGAGATAAAGGTATGCGGAATAGAATTCCTTATTAATCTGTTGATTGATAAGCGCATGTACTTTGTCGTTCATTTGCAAGAACCTCCATGTTAAATTTCAGTTTTCCACAGGCCGTGGAGATTGCAATAGGCGTAAACCGCAACCGCTTTATCATCTCCCAAGCAGAAGGTGACATTGGGTTTGTCATCGGGTTTCAGAGCCTTGCGCTGCCCACCGTTTTCGGTCTGGACATAGACCCACTCGATGAAGTGTTCCGAAAGCATCGGATGATCCACGCTGCCCACATTGACGGTGACGGTATTGCCCTCTACCTTAACCACAGGCTTGTGCTTCTCGCCGCTGGCTTCTACGGTGTTGGGTACCAGAGCAGTCATTTTCTGACCGCAGCACATCATAGGAACACCTGCATCATGGATCATACCCACCAGATTGCCGCAGTGTTCACAGACAAAAAACTTTGCCCCCATTTTCATTTCCTCCGTTTTATCAATAGTTTTCCGCACGCACTTCGAAGAATGCCTGAGGATGCTTGCAGACAGGGCAGATCTCAGGAGCCTTGGTTCCTACTACGATATGTCCGCAGTTACGACACTCCCAGATGGTAACGCCGCTCTTCTCAAATACCTGCATAGCCTCGACGTTGCTCAGCAGCTTGCGGTAGCGCTCCTCGTGCATCTTCTCAATGGCAGCTACGCCACGGAATTGTTCAGCCAGATCATGGAATCCTTCCTCGTCAGCCTCACGGGCCATGCGGTCATACATATCCGTCCACTCGGCGTTCTCGCCTTCGGCAGCATGGAGAAGGTTCTCGGCAGTATCGCCCAGCTCGCCCAGAGCTTTGAACCACAGTTTAGCGTGCTCCTTCTCGTTCTCTGCAGTATGCAGGAACAGAGCGGCAATCTGCTCGTAACCGGCTTTTTTGGCTACGGAAGCAAAGTAAGTATACTTGTTGCGGGCCTGAGATTCCCCAGCAAAGGCTTCCCACAGATTTTTCTCGGTTTTGGTGCCTGCATAGGGATTCTTTGCAGGAGCCGCAGCATCCTCAATCTTCACAAACTTGTTGGCAGGCTGCTTGCAGATGGGGCACTTAAAATCAGGTGTCATAGGGCCTTCGTGAATGTAACCGCAGACTGTGCATTTCCATTTAGCCATTTTCTTTGTTTCTCCTTTTATAATTTCTTTATTGATGTCGCTTGAGCGATCAGTGTACATAGTATGGAGCATTTCTTCCGCAAGCTCACTGAGCGGTTTGCCGTAAAATTCCTCGTAAAGCTCCTTTATCTCAGGGTTTTCGTGGCTCGAACGAAGAGTCAAAGAGGCATCTCTCTTGTAAAGGCTCTCGATTCTTGCCTTACGGCTTGCATTAGCATCTGCCGCAAAATCACGGGGCTGACCGCCACCGCCGATGCATCCGCCGGGACAGGTCATCACCTCAACGAAGTGGTAGTTCTTCTCGCCACTCTTGATTAGTTCGATGAGCTTGCGAGCGTTGGCTGTACCATAAACAACAGCTACGTTTACAGTGGTTCCCTTGATGTCAAGGCTTGCTTCTCTAATGCCCTCATATCCGCGAACGGGCTTAAGGTCAAGAAGTGCGCTCGGGGGGACCTCACCCGTGATATAGGAGTATGCAGTACGAAGCGCTGCCTCCATAACACCTCCGGTATTACCGAAGATCACGCCTGCACCCGATGCTTCACCCATAAAGCGGTCGTAATCGCTATCCTCAAGCGAAGCAAAGTCGATCTTCGCTTCCTTTGCCCAAAGAGCAAGCTCGCGAGTTGTAACAACGTAGTCCATATCGCGCATTTCGGGGATACCGAGCTTCTTGCCTGCGGCGTTCATTTCCTCGCGTCGGATCTCGAATTTCTTCGCAGTACAGGGGGTAAGTGCTACGTTAACGATCTTCTTCGGATCAATACCCATCTTCTGGGCGAAGTAGGTCTTAATAGTGGGGCCTTGCATACCGATGGGGCTCTTGGCAGTTGATACGTGCGGGAGCATTTCGGGATAGTAGGTTTCAGCAAACTTCACCCACGCAGGGCAGCAGCTTGTAAACTGAGGCAGGGGCTTATCTCCTGTCGTAATGCGACGAACAAGCTCGCTTGCTTCCTCAACGATGGTTAGGTCTGCGGCAAAGTTGGTATCCAGGACGTAATCGGCACCGAGAGCACGCATAAGGGCGATCATTTTACCCTGCACGAAGCTTCCTTTCGCCATTCCAAACTCTTCACCGAGAGCAACGCGCACAGAGGGGGACGTGCTGACGATAACGATCTTATCGGGATCTGCGATAGCCGCCTTCACGTCCGGGTATTCGTAGACCTCGGTAATGCTTGCGGTAGGACAGACGTTTGCACACTGTCCGCAGTGGATACAGATCGCCTTTCCTTCGGTTTGCTCGAAGGAATATGTACTGTGAACACCGATTTCATTCGTGCAGACCTCACGGCATTGTCCGCACTTGATGCAAAGCTCTTCTTTGCGGCAAATACTTGGGTTATCCGCTTCAATCGGCACCCGAACAGATAGTGGTAAATGCTCTGCCATTTCATTTCTCCTTTATTCTTAATTGTTTATTCTGAAATTGTTTTTGTTTGCCAGTTTACACCCAATAATTATATCACAATTCTGTGAATTTATCAAGATTTATTACTTAGGTTTTACCGCCTCCTTTATCTATATTTTATCAAATCACGACACATATTCCGTGACTTAATCACCTATTTCAGTCGCAGGAGTGATGGCCGCAGCCGTGGGAACCGCAAGAGTGACCTTCCCCATGGTGGTCGTGATGATCACACCGGACATTGGGGTTGAAGTCCAGCTCGCCTGCTGCCAGTGCTTCTACTGCTGCATCAGCGTTGCCGGAAACACCACCATAAAGCCGGATACCCACATCGCTCAGTGCCATCTGGGCACCGCCGCCAATACCGCCGCAGATCAGGGCATCCACCTTCAGTGCACTCAGGACGCCTGCCAGTGCACCATGTCCGCTGCCGCCAGCATCCACAACCTCAGACGAAATGATTTTTCCATCTTCCACATCGTAGATTTTAAACTGTTCGGTGTGACCGAAGTGCTGAAAGATTTCTCCGTTTTCATAAGTGACTGCAATTCTCATAATATTATCTCCTTTCGGTTTTTCGTGCATCGGATGGATTTTTTGCTGATAGCAATTTTTGCACCCGTAGGCTGCGCTGTTTCCGCTGCAGAGTGTAAAATCCCCTCCCTCGATTCGCAGAGGAAGTCCCTCAACCAGCGCATCGGCCAATTTTTTGCGGGCAGCTGCATAAATCTGCTGAACCGTTGTTCTGGCAATACGCATATATTCTCCGCATTGCTCCTGAGAAAAACCTTCACGGTCAATCAGGCGAATGGATTCATACTCATCCACATTCAGGACAATGGGAGTCAGTTCCTCGCCGCCACGAACCGGAACAAAACCATCATTATCCGGCAAACAACAAACTTTTCTGCATTTTCTCGGTCTTGGCATAGATTCACCTCCATATTATTTGCGGCATATGCCATTTATACGACCATTGTACATCTCCCTCTCCTATATGTCAACGAAATTATTGACATATGCCATAAATTATTTTATACTATATGTATTCAAGGAGGTGTGCCCATGGATTTTTCATCCTATTTTCCAATTTGGAACAAACTGACACCGGCCCAGCAGCAGATTTTGGAGCGAAATGCAGTTTTACGAAAAGTGGACAAAGGGACTGTGATTCACAACGGAACTGTGGAGTGTACCGGTCTTCTGCTGGTAAGAAGCGGACAGCTTCGTGCCTATATTCTTTCCGATGAAGGACGGGAGATTAGCCTCTATCGTTTGTTTGATCGGGATATTTGCCTGTTTTCCGCCTCCTGTATGATGAACAGCATTCAGTTTGAGATCACCATTGAGGCGCAGAAGGATACCACGATGTGGGTTATTTCTGCTGACACTTATCAGCGCATTATGAAAGAGTCTGCTGTGGTAGCTAATTTTACCAACGAAATTATGGCTACCCGTTTTTCTGAGGTTATGTGGCTCATGGAGCAGATCATGTGGAAAAGCTTTGATAAAAGGCTGGCAGAATTTCTGCTGGAGGAATGCAGCTTAGAGGAAACAAACATCCTCAAGATTACCCATGAAACCATTGCGGGCCACATGGGCACCGCCCGTGAGGTAGTTACCCGAATGCTTCGCTATTTCCAGAACGAGGGTATGGTGAAGCTGGCGCGGGGCACCGTGGAGATTTGTGAAGAAAGGAGATTGCAGGAACTTTCTGATACATAGAAGACCTGTATCGTTGATGATGAAAATCGTATTGCTCACCGCCCTCGGCGTTGGGGGCGCGACCATTTTTGGAAGTCTCATTGGCTTTGTCTTTCGGAATATCTCCCACAAATTCTCCGACATAGTGCTGTCCTTTGCGGCAGGTGTTATGCTGTCTGCGGCTGTACTGGGACTGATTCTGCCATCTCTCAATTATGGCGGAACCCATGGGATCCTCGTTTCCATCATCGGGATCTTTACTGGGGCGGTGTGCCTGAATCTCATTGATAAGCTGGTTCCCCACCTGCATAGGCTGGTGGGAACCGATACGGAAACACACCGCAGCACCAACCTTGACAAGGTATTGCTGTTTGTCACAGCCATCGCGATCCATAACCTGCCGGAGGGGATTGCCGCCGGTGTCAGCTTTGGAAGTGAAGACACGGCGCAGGCGATGATGATCGCCTGCGGTATCGCCCTGCAGAACATCCCCGAAGGCATGGTGATCATTGCGCCCATGCTGGCAGCAGGCGTATCCCCGGTAAAAACCTTTGTCTGCGCCATGGTGACCGGGCTGATCGAAGTCGTCGGTACGTTTCTGGGATATTGGGCCGTAAGCATTGCTTCGGCCATTCTCCCCTTTGCTCTGGCCTTTGCGGGAGGAACCATGCTCTATGTCATCAGCGATGAAATGATTCCCGAAACCCATGCCCACGGCAGCGAGACCGGAGCAACCTATGCGCTCCTGGCCGGATTCTGTGTGATGCTGGTCAGTGATTTCTTTTTGGGGTAAAGTGTGATTCAGATGTTTGAAATGTTTGCTGCAGTCAGAAGATGAAAATCCGCCGCATCTCTACCAAAATTGTTGGAGAGATGCGGCGGTTGTTTATTTGTCCATGCCGCAGGCGGTGGCCGATTCAATGAGGCAGCGGTCATGCATCACCGCGTCGTAGAACCGGAAGCCTCCGGAGAAGTTGTAACACTCGAAGCCGTTCCCGGCCAGAATACGGCAGGCGATATAGCTGCGCAGGCCGCTCTGACAGATGACATAGACGGGCTTGCCCTTGTCCAGCTCATCCAGCCGCCCCCGCAGCTCGTCCACCGGGATGTTGGAAAAGCCGTCCATGTGTCCATGGGCGAATTCTCCCACGGTGCGGGTATCCAGCAGCGTCACGCTGCCGTCCCGGGGCAACGTGTCCACATCCGCCAGGTGCCACTGCTTCAGGACGCCCTTTGCGATGTTCTCGATCATAAAGCCCGCCATGTTCACCGGGTCCTTGGCGGAGGAATAGGGCGGCGCATAGGCCAGGTCCAGGTCCTTCAACTCGGTGGCCTTCAGCCCCGCCCGGATGGCGGTGGCCAGCACGTCGATGCGCTTGTCCACGCCCTCGTAGCCCACGATCTGGGCGCCCAGCAGGCGGTAAGTCTCCTTTTCAAAGACCACCTTCATGGTCATGACCTTGCCGCCGGGGTAGTAACCTGCATGGCTCATGGGCGACAGGATAACCGTATCAACATCCAGCCCTGTTTTTCTGGCGTTGGTCTCATTTACGCCGGTAGTAGCGGCAGTCATGCCAAAGATCTTGATGACACTGCTGCCTTGGGAGCCGGTATAATGGCTGTCTCCGCCACAGATGTTGTCCGCAGCGATTCGTCCCTGTTTATTGGCAGGGCCAGCCAAAGAGATCAGAGCATCCTGCCCGGTGACGAAGTGCTTCACCTGCACCGCATCGCCCACGGCATAGATGTCGGAAATGGAGGTTTCCATTCGGTCATTGACCACAATACTTCCTTTAATGCCCAGTTCCAACCCGGCATCCTTTGCAAGGGTGGTTTCGGGAGAAACACCAATGGCCAGGATTACCATATCCGCATGGAGAGGCTGTTCGTCTTTCAGCAGCACATCCACGCCGCCGTCCTTTTCCTCAAACCCTTCTACGGTATGACCAAGTGCCAGCTTTACACCGTGCTTGCGCATTTCATTATGGATGAAAGAAGCCATATCGGCATCAAAGGGATTCATAAGCTGTTTTGGACGCTGGACAATGGTGACATCCATCCCCAGCTCTCGCAGGTTTTCTGCCAGCTCCAATCCAATGAAGCCACCACCTGCCAGTACAGCGGATTTGGGATGGTTTGCATTGATGTAATCCTTGATGCAGAAGGTATCTTCAACAGTGCGCAGGGTAAACAGCTTATCAAGACCTACACCGGGAAGCCGGGGCTGGGTAGGCTTGGCTCCGGGAGAGAGAATCAGCTTGTCATAGCTCTCCTCGAACTCCTCACCGGTTTCCAGATTTTTCACGGTAACTTCTTTTTTTTCGGGATGGATAGCCGTGACCTCATGACGCACCTTCATGTTTACATGGAACCGGGAGAAGAAGCTTTCCGGGGTCTGGAGGGTCAGATCCGACCGATCGGTAATCACATCACCGATATAGTATGGCAGACCACAGTTGGCATAGGAGATATACCCCGAGCGCTCAAAAACTACGATTTCTGCCTGCTCATTCAGTCTGCGAATACGGGCGGCAGCGGTAGCACCGCCTGCCACACCGCCTACAATGACAACTTTCATATTATCGTTCCACCTTTCCTGCATAAGCGGCGATGCCGCCGATATTTTTGATGTTGGTATACCCCATGCCCCCCAGCACGCTGACCGCCTGAGCGCTTCTGGCTCCGCTATGGCAGTAGACAAACACGGGCGTATCTTGATTATTTACGAAGCTGGTCACCTTGTCAAGAGACTGCAGAGGCACATTCTTGCTGCCGGGGATATGGCCCTCCCGGTATTCCTCCGGTGTTCGGACATCCAGCGGGACCGCGCCGGGCGTTGCATTGTATTCCCTGACGCCCTCACCAATGTCGGGCCCTTTCAGAAAGTCAAAAAATCCCATATCCATGTCCTCCTCACAGCATGGCCAGAATCTGCGCCTTGGGCTTCGCACCCACCGTTTTATTGGCAAGTTTGCCGTTCTTCATCACCACAAGGGTGGGGATGCTCATGACGCCGAACTGCGCGGCCAGTTCCGGCTGCTCGTCCACATTGACCTTGCCAACTTTGATGTCGCCGCGCTCAGACGCGATCTCATCCACAACTGGGCTGACCATCCGGCAGGGGCCGCACCAGGGCGCCCAGAAGTCCAGTAGGACGGGTTTCTCGGAATTCAGAACCTCATTCTGGAAATTACTCTTATTGATATGGATGACAGACATATACAAGTCCTCCTGTGATCTTTTGTTTGATGTCTCCATGATAACCTGAATTTTCTACAAGTTCCGTGATATTGTCACGCTTCGCCGCTGACGGTTTCTCCCGTCCAGTCATTGATACCGCCGAACTCTACGATATTTGTGTAGCCCAGTTTTACCAGCTTTTCAGATGCCTGCTTACTCCGATTACCGCTGCGGCAGTATACCAGAATCAACTGATCTTTATCCGGCAGCTCCGGAATGTCCTCTGTGCCGATGGATTCGTTGGCAATATTAATCGCACCGGGAATATGCTTTTCACTATATTCCTGAGCAGTCCGGACATCGAGGATGATGTATCCGGTTTCCTCCTCCATCATCGTGACAGCTTCCTCCATGGAAATCTGTCGATAGGAAGTTTCAGATGACTGGGCTCCACAACCTGTTAAAAGTAGAAGCATCATTAAAATGGGAATAAATCTTTTCATGTATAGACCTCCATATTCTGAAGATAGGGCAGCCGTTTCCAGCTGCCCTGTTTCCGTTTTTATGTTCTTGCCATGCCGTCTACGCTGAGTACAACACCCGTGATATAGGATGCTTCGTCAGATGCCAGGAATACAAATGCATTGGCAATATCCTCCGGCTGACCCAGGCGGCGCAGGGGGATCTGCTTGATGAGCGGATCAATTACTTCCTTGGGAACAGCCTTCATCATATCAGTCAGGGTAATACCGGGAGCGACTGCATTCACTCGAATACCCTTCGGACCCAATTCCCGGGCAAGGGAAACCGTCAGGCCATTGACAGCAAATTTGGATGCGGGATAAGCAAAGCCACTGGGCTGTCCGTAAATGCTCACCATTGAGGATGTGGAGAGAATAACACCGTTCCCTTTTGCAATCATGCACTCACTGGCGGCTCTTGTAGCATTGAACACGCCTTTTACATTCAGATCCATCACCTTATCAAAGGTTTCCTCCGTATACTCGGTAAAGGGAGTGCTTTCGGATACACCGGCATTGTTCACCAGAATATCAATGCAACCGTATTTCGAGGCAGCTTCTCGGAACGCATTGCGGACAGATTCCAAATTGGACAGGTTGGGGCTGATTCCCGCAACTGTTGCATCAGGGTATTTTTCTTTCAGCTGCGCAACCGCTTTATCAGCAGAACCTTGCGAACTTGCGGTCAGGATTACAGTAGCGCCTTCCTTCAAAAATTTATCTGCAGTAGCGTAGCCAATGCCGCGGCTCCCTCCGGTGATGATTGCAACTTTATCTTTCAGTCTCATAAGAATGCCTCCTTGTGTTTTTGTACTCGTAGTATAACCTGTTTCGGTGGTACTCTCCGTGATAAAATCACATTTACTGTTTTTGGAAAAAAATCATTTTAGCAGAAACTACCCTTGACAAATCTTGTCTCAGAAAAAGATCCTTCAACGCTATGCACTTGACCACGGCTACAAAAACTATCGCTTTTATATTGATGACGGCATTTCGGGTACGACATTTAACCGACCTGGCTTCCAGCAAATGATTGCGGATATCGAAGCCGGCCTTGTCAATCGGGTCATTATCAAGGATATGTCACGCCTGGGCCGTGATTATCTGCAAGTGGGCATGTATACCGAGATCATGTTCCCGGAGCATGACATTCACTTTATTGCTGTCAACGATGGTGTGGACAGCACCCAGGGTGATAATGAGTTCACTCCTTTTCGGAACATCATCAATGAGTGGTATGCGAAGGATACCAGCAAGAAAATCCGTGCCGTGATGAAGGTCAAGGGCAACGCCGGCGAGCATCTGACGACCCTTCCGCCCTATGGCTACATGAAGTCTCCTGACAACAAAAAGCTGTGGGTCAGGGACGAGGAAGCCGCAGCGGTGGTCTATGAGATCGGCCTATATGTGATGGACGGCTTCGGGCCGTCTCAGATTGCAAGGAAGCTGACAGAGCGAAGGATATTGACCCCGGCCGCCTATTATGCCAGCAGGGGTCGGAAAGCAAGGAATATCAAGCAGGGCTTGCCCTACGCATGGGATGCCTCCACCGTAGCGGATATCATGGACCGCTGGCGGGAGTACCTGGGGCACACGGTCAATTTCAAGACAAGGAAGAAGTCCTACAAGAGCAAAAAGGTCATCCATAATCCGGAAAGTGAGTGGATGATCTTTGAGAACACCCATGACCCGATCTGGACGGAGGCAATCGCAGACGCCGCGAGAGCAGCAAGGCAGACGCGCCGGCGTCCTACAAAAATGGGAGAAATGGGGATGTTCTCCGGCATGATGTTCTGCGCAGACTGTGGATCTGTCATGTATCAATGCAGGGCCACCAACTTCCGGCGCGAGCAGGAATACTACCTGTGCGCCGGCTACCGAAAGAGCCGTGACTTCTGCGGTCAGACCCATTCCATCCGCACGGTGATCTTGGAGGAATTGATTCTGGAAAACCTGCGGGAGATCGTTTCCTTCGCCTCCCGCAGTAAGGACGAATTTGTGAGGCTGGTCATGGACAGCGACCTGCGGCAGCGCAACCGGGATCTTGTAAAGAGGAAACGGCAGCTTACCGATTCCGAGAAGCGGATCACTGAGCTGGATGCTATCTTCAAGCGGCTCTATGAGGACAACATTTCGGGCAAACTCTCCGATGAACGCTTTCAGAAGCTCTCTGCGGACTACGAGAAGGAAGAACAGGAGCTCAAGCTGCTGGTAAACTCCCTTCGGAAAGAAGTGGAGCTGGAGGAAAGCAAATCGGCGGATGTAGATCGTTTTCTCTCCGTTGTGGAGAGGTATACGGATATCCCGGAACTCACGCCCTGCATCCTCCATGAGTTCGTGGAGAAAATCATCGTCCATGCGGCCAGCGACCCGAAGGGCAAGAACCGGACGCAGGAGATCGATATTTACTACAAGGGCATCGGGGCCTTGGAAATGTCAAAAGTCACGGCATCAATGGAAAAATGAGAAAACGGTACAGCCGAAGCTATACCGTTCTCTCTTTCCTCACGATGTTTTCTTATCGGGAGCATCCTTCGGGACGCTCTTTTTTTCTGCGCCGCGGTATGATATCATGACGAAGATACATAGGGTAATAGGAGCGCACGGCGAAAAAACCTTGAAAAATCAAGGATTGCAACTGCCGGTTGACAAATTTGACAGTGCGCTTTCTTTCCCGCAACCGCGAAATAGGCTATGATAACGCCATCCAGACGGCGCGGGACCGCGCCTTAGAATTCAGGAGGAAGACGATATGATCTTAGCGGATAAAATCATCACGCTGCGCAAAAAGGCGGGCTGGTCGCAGGAGGAGCTGGCAAGTCAGCTCGGGGTGACGCGCCAGTCGGTATCCAAGTGGGAGGGCGCGCAGTCCGTGCCCGACCTTGACAAGGTGGTGCAGATGAGCCGGCTGTTTGGCGTGAGCACCGACTATTTATTGAAGGACGAACTCGAAGAAGAGGAGTTCGTCGAATCCGAGGCGGACGAAACGCCGCTGCGGAGAGTGACGATGGAGCAGGCGGCGCGATACCTTGCGCTGCGCAAGGCCTGCGCGCCGAAGATCGCACTGGCGGTGGCGATGTGCATCGTCTCGCCGGTCGTGATCATTTTTCTCTCTGCCATGGCGGACGCGGGCCTGGGCGGTATTTCGGAGGATCTGGCCGCAGGTCTCGGCGTGAGCGTCATTTTGGTGCTGGTCGCCATTGCGGTGGGGATGTTCCTCTCGTGCGGGGCGAAGACGAAGGAATTCGACTTTCTTGAAAAAGAGCCGTTTGAGACCGAGTACGGCGTGAGCGGCATGGTGCGCGAGCGGCGCAAGGCCTATGAGCCGACCGCCTCGCGCTGTACGATCCTCGGCGTGGTGCTGTGCATCCTTGCTGTCGTGCCGCTGATGCTCAGGGTCGGTCTCGCGTCGTCCGATGTCGCCGCGCTGCTCGTGCGCGTCGCTCCGGCGGATGTTTACGCCGCGGCGGCGGTGGATGCGCTGCTGCTTCTGGTCGCCTGCGGCGTGGGCGTGCTCGTCTGGAGCGGAACGTACACCGGTGCGATGGACCAGCTGCTCGAGGAGGGCGACTACACGCGCAAAAAGAAGGCGCGCAGCGGCGTGATGAGTACGGTGTCGCTCATCTACTGGCTGAGCGTGACGGCGATCTTCCTGTTCTACACTTTCGGACCCAAGGGGAACGGCCAGCCGCAGTATAGCTGGTTTATCTGGGCCGTTGGCGGCGTACTGTATGCGGCGGTGATGGGTATTGTGTCGCTCGTGCTGTATCACAAAGATAAAATGTAAAGCACACTTGACAAATGGGAACGACAGTGATATCCTACAAGTAAAGCGAACTTGACATTTGCAAAATGGCTCTTGACAGTTGGAAATCACATGATATTATTTTGATATCACAAGGATATTCGAAACGGCTGCAAGAAGAAAAGAGGGAGAACCTTATGCTCTATATTGAACACCTGACCAAGACCTTCGGCGAAAAGAAAGCCGTGGATGATCTGTCGCTCCACATCGCGCCAGGGGAGATCTACGGCTTCATCGGCCACAACGGCGCGGGCAAGACCACGACGCTCAAGTCGGTCGTCGGCATCCAGCAGTTCGATTCTGGCAGGATCACGATCGGCGGGCACTCCATTCAGGACGATCCCATCGCCTGCAAGAAGATGCTCGCATACATCCCGGATAACCCCGACCTCTACGAGTTTATGACGGGCATCCAGTACCTCAATTTTATCGCCGACATCTTCGGCGTGGAGGAAAGCGCGCGGCAGGAGCGCATCCGCAAGTATGCAGACCTCTTCGAGCTGACGACCGACCTGGCCCAGCCCGTCGCGGCCTATTCCCACGGCATGAAGCAGAAGCTTGCCATCATTTCGGCGTGGCTGCACGAGCCGAAGCTCATTTTGATGGATGAGCCGTTCGTCGGCCTCGACCCGAAGGCTTCACATATCTTAAAGGGCATGATGCGCGAGGTGTGCGACGCGGGCGGCGCGATCTTCTTCTCGACCCACGTGCTCGAGGTGGCCGAAAAACTCTGCGACAAGGTCGCCATCATCAAGGGCGGCAAGCTCATCCGCTCCGGCACGATGGAGGAGGTCAAGGGCGACGACTCGCTCGAGGAGGTCTTCCTTGAACTGGAGGGCGAATCATGCTGAAAACGCTCGTCAAGAAGCAGCTGATGGAAATTTTCCGCAGCTACTTTTATAATGCCAAAACCAATAAAAAACGTTCGACGGCGGGGATTATCGCTTATATCCTGCTCTTTGCCGCGTTGATGATCGGCCTGATCGGCGGGATGTTCACGGGGCTTTCCGTTTCGCTCTGTGCGCCGCTTACGCAGGCGGGGATGGGCTGGCTCTATTTTGCGCTCATGTCGCTGCTCGCCATCTTTCTCGGCGCGTTCGGCAGCGTGTTCAACACGTATTCGGGCCTGTACTTCGCTAAGGACAACGACCTGCTGCTGTCTCTACCCATCCAGGTGCGGACGCTGATGGCCTCGAGGCTGCTGACGGTCTATCTCATGGGCCTCATGTACTCCGCGGTCGTCATCCTGCCCGCGGTCATCGTCTACTGGGTCACGGTCTCGGCGGCGCCGATGGCGCTCCTCGGCGGCGTGCTGCTGACGGCACTCATCTCAATCTTCGTGCTCACGCTCTCGTGCGCGCTGGGCTGGGTCGTGGCGAAGGTGAGCCGTAAGCTCAAGCACAAGAGCTTCATCACGGTCATCGTCTCGCTCGCGGGGCTTGCCATCTACTATTTCTTCGTCTTCAAGGCGCAGACGGCCATCGAGCAGCTCGTCGCCAACGCCGCGGTCTACGGTGAGAAGATCAAGGGTGCGGCGCACCCGCTCTACGTCTTTGGCCTGACCGGTACGGGCGATGTGACAGCGATGCTGCTGAGCGCGGCGGTCATCCTCGCGCTGTTTGCGCTGACGTGGACGCTGCTCTCGCGCAGCTTTTTGCAGATCACGACCGCGTCGGGCGCATCGGGCAAGGCTGTGTACCGCGAAAAGGCCGTCAAGCGCCGGAGCATCGATGGGGCACTTTTCGGCAAGGAGCTCGCGCGCTTCACCGCGAGCCCGAACTACATGCTCAACAGCGGCCTCGGTATCCTGCTGCTGCCGATCTCGGGCATCCTGCTTTTGTGGAAGGGCGGAACGGTCGTGTCGCTGCTGAACGAGGTCTTCACCTCGCAGAGCGGCTGCGCGGAAGTGCTGCTCTGCACCGGCGTGTGCGCCATTGCGTCGATGAACGACATGGCGACGCCGTCGGTCTCGCTCGAGGGAAAGTCCCTCTGGCTCGCGCAATCGCTGCCCGTCAAGCCCTGGCAGGTGCTTCGCGCAAAGCTCAAGGTGCAGCTTGCGCTCACGGCCCTTCCAGCGCTCGTGCCGCTTGTCTGCATGACGTTTATCCTGCCTATGACGGCGGCGCTGCCGCTCGTTTTTGCTGAGGCGCTCGCGTACATCGCGTTTTCCGCGTGCCTGGGGCTGACGCTCGGCGTCGCGCGAGCAAACCTGACGTGGACGAGCGAGCTCATGCCCATCAAGCAAAGTCTGGCCGTGACGATCGCGCTGTTCGGCGGCTGGCTCTACGCCATCGTGTTCGCGGGGCTCTACCTCTGGCAGGGGTGGAAGCTCGGCGCGGCTGCGTATCTCGCCATCGCAGCGGCGGTGACGTTTCTCGCGGCGGGACTTCTCTTGCAATGGCTCAAAACGAACGGCGCTCGGCGCTTTGCTGCATTATAATTGGATAGAAAATGAAACGAGGGGGAAAGTCATCCGGCTTTCTCCCTCGTTTTTGCTTCAGCTCTCCATGTGTTTGCCAAGAAAGCCTGCGATGGCCTGCGCGAGCTTGTACTCCGTCTCGCCTGCGGCCGACTCGCCCTCGGTGCCGATGAAGACCACGAGCCCGAGTGCGTCGCCCTCGGAGATGATGGGCGCGGCGATGGTCGCGCAGTAGCGGTCGAGCGACTCGGTGACGAACACGCTGCGCTCGCTCGGCACGGCGCGGTAGATACCGCGGTCCTCCATGATCTGCTCGAGCTGCGGGCTGATGCGCTTGCCGATGAGGTCGCGGCGCGCGCTGCCTGCCGCGGCGATGACGCTGTCGCGGTCGGTCACGGCCACGCTCGTGCCGGTCGACTTGCTCAGCGTGTCGCACAGCTGCGCGGCAAACTCATCTACGCCGCCCATGAGCGAATACTTCTTAAAAATGACCTCCCCGTCCTTGCTTGTGTAGATCTCCAACGGGTCGCCCTCGCGGATTCTCATGGTGCGGCGGATCTCCTTGGGAATGACAACGCGGCCAAGGTCGTCGATCCGTCTGACAATTCCGGTTGCTTTCATCTATCAAAACTCCTTTTATACTCGATAAACTGCACTTAGTCTTTGGAAAAGCCGCCAATTTATCCAAAGCGAGCGCTGGAAGATTTTGCAGCGCGCGAAAATATCATCGAGGCAAAAGTATTCGAAACCGGTTCGCAATACGCTACAATACCCCTATCACGGGAGATAGGGGTATTTTTTATGGAGCATTACATGACCGACGAGAGAATCAACGACTATTTGAAAGCGCTCGAAAACGAGGAGCGCGCCGCGGCGACGATCGAGAAGTACCGCCGCGCGCTGTTGAGCTTTGCAGCCTTTTTGAGCGGGGTGGCGGTCACGCAAGAGACGATTCGTCTCTGGAAAGACAACCTGCGCGCGAGAAACTACGTGCCGTCGACCATCAACGCTTGTCTGGCTGCGCTGAACGGATTCTTCCGTTTCTGCGGATGGGCGGACTGCCGAGCACGGTTCTTAAAAATTCAGCGCCGCCTGTTCCGAGACAGCAAACAGGAGTTAACGCGCACAGAATATGAACGACTGGTTGCCGCGGCGGAAGCTGCGGGCGACCACGGTCTCGCGCTCCTGATGGAAACCATCTGCTCCACCGGTATTCGCGTCAGCGAGGTGCAGTAGATCACCGTCGAAGCGGCGAAAAACGGCAAGACCGAAATTGCTTTGAAAGGCAAAATCCGTACCATTCTGCTGCCTGCCAA